>Ga0233429_1001181_pt1 | contig 33796 bp, 27 predicted proteins | sample SI_118_April2016_3_FD_179879 | JGI IMG/M metagenome (GOLD analysis project Ga0233429, IMG submission 179879) | Seawater microbial communities from Saanich Inlet, British Columbia, Canada - SI_118_April2016_135_MG | ecosystem: Environmental > Aquatic > Marine > Inlet | place: Canada: British...
CTTTGATGTTTGCTCCGTCGAGTGCCATTTGGGAGGCAGGAGCAACGGCCATCGCCATGTGCGCTTTTTTGGTACGTGCATAACCGTATGACAAGACTTGAACACTGACATTTGCATCTTCGCTCAGCTCAGCGGCTTTTTCACGGGTCGTAACCGTAACCGCGCTTTGTCCGTCAGCAGGGTGAGTCTGTGTACCAAAAGTGTGAACACCGTCCGGCATGACCGGTCGCAGCTTTTGCAAACCTTCAGCGTTTGTTTCTGTCACACCTTCATCTGCTTCAATTGTGATAGTTTTCTTTCTTGATATTTTCAGTTCAATCGGAAACATGTAACGTTTCTGAAAAGCCCTGTCATCAGCTAATGCATCCTGATACTGCGCATAACGCCGCAGTGTAATTGCATCACACTCTTCACGGGTAATTCCTGCTTCTCCGGCTACATTTTCAGCAGTTTGAATCATTGCACCACCAGCCCAGGGATCACGGTTAAAATTGTCCATCACCCAGTCTTCGGAAACAAGTTGTCCTCCAGGTCCACCCGGATTTGGCCAGACGCTGTGCGGCCCGTTGGAACAGCGGTCACTCATCAGACAATACGCTGTTTCATACATTCCGGTTTCCACCCCAATTGCTGCCTGATAAATGGAGATGGTGGAGGTTGAACAGGCCTGACTGATCAAAACTCCAGGAATATTATCTGCACCCATCATCGCTGATGCCCAGGGTCCGCCATAAAAACCATGCTGCTGATGCACGGTTGAACCAAGAAACAGATAATCTATAGTTTTTGGATCCCACTGTTTTTTTTCAAACCAGCGGCGGGAAGTTTCCGCACCAAGTTTGATCGAATTATCATTGGCAAAACTGCCTTGCCAACGTGCGAAGGGTGAACTGTAATAACCCCGGAAGGGGATAAACGCATTTTTTAACATTTTATTCCTCTCGATAAAAACCAAAGATTTACGCAGACTTTATTTGTCAGCCGCAAAGAGCACAAAGAAACACGAATAATTTATTTGCGTGCTTAAATTTACGATTAGCGTCTAAAACAAAATTTGTCTACTTTTTTTCCGTGTGATTCCGTAGCAATATTTAGCTTGAACGGAGTTTAAAACGTTGGATTTTGCCGGTTGCAGTCTTCGGTAACTCTTCCGGAAACTGAAACCAGCGTGGATATTTGTAAGGAGCAAGTCCGCTTTTGCAAAGCTGGAGCAACTCTCCGGTTGTATCTTCAGACGCTTCTGTGCCATCTACTAGCACCACATGCGCCTCAGGTTTGACCAATCCGGACTCGTCTTTACGTCCAACAACAGCTGCCTCCAAAACTTTAGAATGTTCCACCAATTTAGCTTCTATTTCAAAAGGCGAACACCAGATTCCACCGACTTTCATCATGTCGTCACTGCGTCCGCCGTAGACGAAATAACCTTCCTTATCCTGATGATAAGTGTCACCGGTATTGAGCCAACCATCCGCAATTGTTTCAGCAGTTTTGGTCGGATTATTCCAATAATATTTACATGTAGAATCGCCTTGTATCAACAAACTACCTTCCTCACCCTGTGGAACTTGTTTTCCATTTTCAGCAATAATTTTTGCAGAATACCCTAAAACCATCCGTCCACTGCTTCCGGCTTTGATATCATCCGCACGGTTTGAAATGAAAATATGCAACGCTTCCGTGGAACCAATTCCATCCAAAATAACGGTTCCGGTCTTTTCTTTCCAACGCCGGAAAATATCGGCCGGCAAAGCTTCTCCCGCAGAGACAGAAACACGCAGCGAAGAAAAGTCCGGAGTAGCAGAATTTCCGTTGCCTGAATTTTCGAGTGATTGTAACTGAGCTGCGTAAAGCGTGGGTACTCCAAAATAAATAGTCGGCTTAAAACGTTCAATCACTTCAAAAGTGGTGTCCGGAGTGGGGCGTGCAGGAAACAAAATACAACTTGCTCCAGACCACAACGGAAAGGTCATACCGTTTCCTAATCCGTAAGCAAAAAAGAGTTTTGCCGCAGAAAAACAAATATCGTCTTCACGGACACCTAGAGTGTCTTTACCGTAATACTGACTGCTAATAACCATGTCACGGTGACTGTGAACTGCGCCTTTCGGCCTGCCGGTTGTTCCGGAAGAATAGAGCCAGAAACAATCATCAGTAGCGGACGCAGGAGCAGCTTCAAGTTCAGAATCTGCAGAATTCATTTTTTCCAGAAAACATCCGGATTCGCCTTCAGTCAGCAAAACTATTTCCGGTTTAACTGAAAGCATTTCCAGAGCAGGTTCTACTTCATTTCGGAATTCCGTAGAATAGACAACAGCGGCGCATCCTGAGTCCTCAATCATGAAGGCATAATCTTTTGCACGCAGCAGTGTATTGAGTGGAACCGGAACGATACCGGCCTTAATTGCACCCCAAAATAAATAGAAAAATTCCGCAGAATCCTTGACCATCATCAATAACCGGTCTCCGGAATTCAGTCCGAGTTTTTTGAGAGCATTTCCGGACTGATTGACACGCTCGGACAATTGACCGTATGTTACTTCTTCACCACCGGTTTCACGGATAATGACTTTGTCTTTGCGGCCTTCGTGCAAATGGCGGTCTATGAACGGAACTGCTACATTGAATTCCGGAGAAAAATCAATTTTTGCCGGACTTTGCGAAGTATCGATCGATACAGTGTTTTTTTGCATTTTTTCTTTTTTTTTCAAGCCATAAAATTTCGTGTATTGGATCGGATATTTAGCCACTAAGCAGGCTAAATATCACTAAATACATAAGCTCGCTTCTCTTTATTAGCGGCTAATATTAAAGAACAAATCCGTTTTATCCGCGTTTATCCGTGGCAATAAATTCAACCCGAGAATCAATTAAATCGTACAAACTCAAATTCAAACGGATGTCGATTTAATTTACTTTTAGGCGGTGCTATCCAACCTGCTATTTTGCCTGGTTCAGTAACCGGATGCATTAGAGATTGAATATATTCTTTGTCTTCCTGTGTAGGCAACCACTCGTGATGAAGACGATCCCATTCGGCTTGTGTGATGATATTGCCTTGCGGATCGGCCTGAATTTCCGAAAATTGTCCAATGCCCCTGTGGAAAGCACGGTGCGGTAATTTCAACTTAAAATCTATCCCGGAATCCGCAATAATTTTATTCCAGCGGCGGACGCCTAAATCGCAATCAACAATGTAGTCATCACGCAAACGTTCGTTAACAGCGTTAAGTGCCGGAGCATCTACGTTGACAATCTTGTCGCCTTTCAACTCCAGAACTGAATAACTTGAATCATGCAGTAAATGATCATCCTTAATTTTACTTTCACCGAAACGTCCCTTAATTCCAGTATTGTAATAAGTAGCGGCATTTGTAGAGAGTTCCTGTCCGAACAAATCAACTGAAACACTGAAATGAAAATTTAAATATTTTTGAATAGTCGGCAAATCAATTCCACCATATTTTCGCACTTCAACTTCTGCAGCGGAACTTCTTATTTTGTGCTCATTCATTAAATCACAGGCTCGTTGCACAACACGACCAACACCGGTTTCTCCAACAAACATATGATGCGCTTCTTCTGTGAGCATAAAACGGCACGAACGCGCAAGCGGATCAAAGCCAGATTCTGCTAATGATGCCAACTGAAATTTTCCGTCACGGTCAGTAAAATATGTGAACATGAAAAAGGAGAGCCAGTCCGGAGTTTCTTCATTAAATGCTTCCAGAATCCGCGGTTTGTCAGGATCACCGGAATGCCGCTCGAGCATTGCTTCCGCTTCTTCACGACCGTCACGACCAAAGTATGCCTGCAGCAAATAAACCATGGCCCATAAATGTCGGCCTTCTTCCACATTGATCTGGAATAGATTGCGTAGATCGTAAAGTGAGGGACAAGTTTTTCCCAACTGCCGTTGTTGCTCAACTGACGCAGGTTCTGTATCACCCTGCGTCACGATCAACCGGCGTAATTCTGAGCGGTATTCACCCGGAACTTCCTGCCATGCAGGCTGTCCTTTATGAATTCCGAAATCAATGCTACGATCAGAATCTGAAGGTGTCAGAAAAATACCCCAGCGATAATCCGGCATTTTAACATAATCAAAATGCGCCCAACCGTCTTTTTCAACACTGATCGCAGTACGCAAATAAACTTCTAAATCTGTGCTTTTTTCAGGACCAAGTTCCTCCCACCAGTTTAGGTATCCAGGTTGCCACTGTTCTAAAGCGCGCTGGAGTCGACGGTCACTGCTTAAATCGACATTGTTCGGAATTTTCTCATTGTAGTTAATACTCATAAAAAAACCTGTGTGAATGTGTTTAGCTTTTGATTAGACTGGGTTAAACCCTTTTTTTATCGTAATTAGACTGTTTTCCGGTACCGTACAGTTTGAGTGCACCTTCTTCTCCGACCGCGTTTGGACGTTGAAAAATCCAGTTCTGCCATGCAGTCAACCGACCAAAAATTTTCGTTTCCATTGTTTCCGGACCGGCAAAGCGTAAAGATGCTTCCATCCCTGTCAGTGCGTCCGGTGAAAAACTCGCCCGTTCTTCCACTGCAATCCGTACTTCGTCTTCCCAGTCAATATCGTCCGGAATGAAAGTCACCAAACCTAGTTCATCAGCAGCAGCCGCATCCAAGTTATGAGCAATTTCATTACGTACGTTTTCCACACTTTCAGCATCATCAATAAAACGTGTTTGCAAGCGCGTCAAATCGTTGCACATGGGTAAGGCTCCGAAATTCATTTCTGTGGGTCGCAGCATTGCCGGGACCTCATCGGTATCCTCAAACGTGCCCTCGAGCATATAACTGCGATCAGCGGCTAAAACAAGTTCGAGTAAAGTGCCTGTAAAGCAACTTCCAGGTTCTATCAATGCGACTAAGCTACGGGCTACCAGATCAAGACGTTTGAAAACACGTTTCAAATTAAGCATGATTTCACGAACCAGCCAATGCTCCTGATGTTGAATTAAGGTTTGATCGACCGCAAATACCTGATCCGCATCACCCTTGGTTCTAAGAACCCATGTTCCAAGTTCGAGTTCATTAAATGACAAATGCATGATTGCGTCGTCCAACTCACGTGCCATCGCTAACGGCCAATAATTCGCGCCTGCCGCCTGGATGCTTTCTGGAGTGGAAGGCAAATCACCTTCAGGTGCGTGGACAGTAAGGTTAACGATGCCGGACTGGCGTTCAAATTCAATGCTGAGGTGATCGTAAATAATTCGATCTTCTTCAATTTTACGATTTAGCGGGGTGAGTATAATGCCTTTTTCGTTTTCCGGACGTGAGGATTTTGCCGCAAATTCAAGGGCGCGTTCCTTTACTTTTTCAATAAATTTTGAACGTGGAATAAGTTCATCTATCAGTTTCCACTTAACCGCGCGTTTTCCACGCATACCTTCAGTGACTGTACAAAAATAATCTGCGTGATCTCGGCGTACTTTACGTTTATCTACAACTCTAGTGAGTCCGCCCGTTCCGGGAAGTACGGCTAAAAGAGGGACTTCCGGAAGTGATATTGCACTGGAACTATCATCAACGAGTATGATATAATCGCTCGCAAGTGCCAGTTCGTACCCTCCTCCGGCCGCAGTACCGTTAATGGCGCTGATGTAGGTTTGTCCGGAAAAACTCGTAGCATCTTCAATCGAGTTACGTGTTTCGTTGGTGAATTTACAAAAATTCACTTTGTGAGCATGGGTTGAAAGTCCGAGCATTGTTATATTTGCTCCGGCACAAAAAACTTTCTCCATGGCTGAGGTGAGAACAACTGTTCTGACTTCCGGATGTTCAAAACGTAAACGCTGGACTGCGTCGTGCAATTCAATATCAACTCCTAAATCGTAGGAATTAAGTTTTAATTTGTATCCGGGCTGAAGTCCGCCGTCTTCGTTCACTCCTAATTTGAGCGTGGCTACAGATCCATCTAGTTCAAGTGACCAGTGTTGATATTGCTCCGGTTTTGTGTTAAATTCTATCATTATTTATTTTGCCTCCTTGTAATGATGGAACTTTTGCCAATTGCTAAAAAAGCTTTGACAGTGCGTCACATCGATATTATGCTTAGATACAAGTACTGAATTACTTGTTTAGGAATACAAGTTACATTTTAGCTAACAGAGTGTCAAGTTTGAATTCTTATGATATGAAAAAAGATAAATTGCCTAATACTGCTGAATCCAAATTATTTAAAGCAGAAGAGAATACTCTTATTCGAGACGCGGTGCAGAATGATCTCACTGAGATAATTAAGCTGGATGCTCAAAACACAGGTATCGAAAAAAATGATTATTGGCAGGCCGCCTTTGAACGTTTTGGAAACGGGGAGTCCGGTTTTTTCCTCGTTGCAGAAACTGAGCATCATTTTTGCGGATATATACTTGGAGAAGTCCGTGCCTGGGAATTTGGTTCTCCTCCCTGCGGTTGGGTTTTTGCGTTAGGTGTGCATAATGAAGCGAGAGAAATGGGAGTCGGCAGCAAACTTTTTGACAGCATCTGTCTGCATTTTAAAGAAACTGGGATTGAAAAAGTCCGTACTATGCTCGCACGCAGTGATCATCTGAACATGTCTTTTTTCCGCAGTCAGGGAATGCGTGGAGGGCCTTTCATTCAACTTGAAAAAAATGTCGCCGATTGAACCCTGCACTGCAAAATAACAGCGACAAACCTTTTATTCGCCATCAATAATGAAACTAAATAAAGCAACACGTTTTGCCTTATTCTCAATTTTGGAATTAGCAAGTACACCGGAGAGACACCTTTCCGCCACAGAAATTGCGAACAAATACGATATCTCCTCGCATCATTTGGTGAAAGTTCTTCATTCTTTAGTGCGGGCACGCTTAGTCGGTTCTGTCCGTGGTGCAGGTGGAGGTTACCGTTTTATCGGCAACACAAAACGTATCACGCTCTTGGATATTGTTGAAATATTTGAAGATATACGACAACCTCCTGTTGAACACGAGGCCGCGGATGAAACTGAAATTGGACAGGCACTTTCACAAATCATGCTTGAAATTGATGAAATAACAATTGCGACTCTGAACTCAATTAGTATTGAAACATTTCTCAAAACCATGCATTATTACCAGGAGGAACTTCCACAGTCCACCAGTTAATCCACAATATGTCTCTTTTGCCTGAACCTGATCTTTCCGCTGATACCGCTTATTTGGCTTCGGAAGAGCAAATTACAGGTTTAGCACCTACCTTAAATCGTGTATCTTTTCATACACTTGGCTGCCGACTCAATCAATCTGAAACCGATGTATTAGCCCGCCGTTTTGAACAGCAGGGATACCGAGTTGTTCCGGACACGGAATCCGCGGACATCTGCGTAGTCAACACCTGTACAGTCACAGAACACAGCGATGCAAAAAACCGCCAGGCAATTCGGACACTTCACCGCTTGAATCCTGAGGCAATGATCTCTGTCGTTGGTTGTTATGCCCAGATCAATCCACAGGCAATTGCAAGTATCGAAGGTGTAAAACTGGTAATCGGCAGCGAAGAAAAAATGCGGCTTACTGATTATCTGCAACAAGTCGACCCTGCAGGTCCACCTTTAATTGTACGTCCTAAAATAAACAAAAACACTTTTAGCGCACCTGTAGTTCCGCATTCTTTTTCGAAACCAGCCAATAATCCGCAGGAATCAATACACGCTCAGCAGCGGCTGTCCGGAGAAGGGAAATCCTCTTCGTCAAATGCAACAGATAAACAATTTAAATTGCAAGCAAAAGAGGATCTCCATGCCTTGCAGACAAAAACAACTTCAGCGGAGATCAACACTGCAATAGTCAAAGTACGTCAAGTTGACAATGCAGCAGTGCTGCAAAATACACGTGCCTCGTTGAAGATACAGGACGGTTGCGATTTCATGTGCTCGTTCTGTATAATTCCTTTTGCACGGGGTCGTTCCCGTTACCGGGAATTCCAGAATTTACAGGAAGAAGCCTCAATGCTGGTTAAAGAAGGTGTCCGGGAAATTGTGATAACCGGTGTGAACGTTGGTACTTATCAAATAGGCAAATTGACAATTGTGGATGTGGTTGATTATCTCAACAGTCTTCCCGGACTGTCACGTATCCGGATAAGTTCAATTGAACCGACAACTGTTCCGGAAATTCTTTTGCAGTATATGAATGATCCTCAGCATAAATTGGTCCCGTTTTTCCATTTACCTGTACAGTCAGGCGCTGATACTATTTTAAAAAAAATGAAACGCCGTTATTCTGCTGCTCAGTATGCAGATGAAATATGGCGTGCTTTTGAAACAGTTCAGGATCTGTGTATTGGCACTGACGTAATGGTTGGTTTTCCGGAAGAAAGTGAGTTGGAATTTGAAAACACTTTGAATTTATTGGATAAACTTCCGCTTACATATTTTCACGTTTTTCCGTTTTCTGCACGTGAGGGAACTCCTGCTTTTCAACTGAAGGAACAAATACACCCTCAGATCAAACAAAAACGCAGTGAAATATTACGTGAATTAAGCACTAAAAAACGCCGTGACTTTCATCAACGATTTCTTGGAAAAACCCGGCAGGTTTTATGGGAATCCAAAAAACCGGAAGCTAATGTCAGTGGTTACACAGATAATTTTATCAAGGTTGTCCTTGAAGAAACGCATGAAGCTGATTTGCGGAACCAACTTCTTGCTGTCAAGCTGACTGGAATTAAAGGGCAAACTATGCTGGGTAAATTTGCAACAAATTAAAATAAAATGTTGACTATCGTAAGTTGGAATATTCAGTATGGCAAAGGTGTGGACGGTCGTATTGATTTGTACAGAATTGCGGATGTTGTTCAGCAGGACGGACTGCCCGATGTTTTGTGTCTGCAGGAAGTTTCACGCAACGATCCTGAGACAGCTAACGGCAGTGATCAAGTTAGTGAACTGCAAAAGTTATTTCCTGACTATGAGATTTTTTACGGTGCGTCACAAGACCGTTCCGGAGGAAAAGACGGTGGACGCAGGCAATTTGGTAATTTGATTTTGACCCGCCGTTCACCTCTTCAAGTACTGCATCATATACTACCTTCACCTGCTGATCCAAAAGCAAGATTTATGTCAAGGCAGACGACTGAATTGCTGCTCAGTACAGGCTCCGGCACTTTACGATTGATGAACACGCATCTTGAATTTTTCTCAGAAAAACAACAGTTGGCACAAGTTCAACGTATCCTTGAACTGCATGAAGAAGCCTGCGCACAGTCACGAGAAGCTGGACTCGACTTTCCAAATACTCCGTTTGCCCGCATAGAACGTTCGGAAAAAATGCTAATCTGCGGCGATTTTAATTTCGTTCCTGAAAGTGCTTCATATCAACTGATAACGTCAGCCTTTGCTGAAGGTGTTCCGGATCTGCTTGATGCCTGGAATGTAGTAAACCCGGAAAATGACAGGAGCCCAACCTGCGGAATTTTTGATCACAAACAATGGAAAAATGGTCCGCATTGCCGGGATTATTTTTTTCTCAGTCAAAACCTCTCTCCGCAAATTCATCAAGTTTCTGTCAACACAGAAACTGCGGCTTCTGATCATCAGCCGATCCGGATAACTTTAGAGGAGTGAAATGTCACGCGGGTTGTTCATGCTGTTGACCACCATCATTACAGGCTGCACCGGTAACGCTGCAATGCAGGAAATGCCGCGTTCAGACAGTCAGTATTATGTCTCTTGCCCACCACATGTTTTCTATTGTTACCGCAAATCAGAGCTGATCTGCCAGACAGGATATCGCGTGTTAACAGTTGCAAGTTGGGAAGATAATCCGGAGATGATCATTGAATGCAACTAAATGCACACAACAATTTTACTTTAAATCAACTCTTGATTATCTAATCAAAATGGGAAGATACTAATGGTGTGCGCTTTGCACAACTCACGCTAAGAAAAGAATAATGAATATTTTTCCCAATCTGCTTGCAAATAACAAACAAGCTTTATAAAATTGTGGGATGGCTTTTTTAGCATTGCTCGGGTATTGTCAATGCTTCTTTTTAAACTTTTTTTCAGGTAAACCATGCAAAGAAAATCTCTCAGATTTTCTGCTGGTCTTCAGTAAAAATGTCAAATATCAGTCCCTATACACTGGTTATAGCTGATTGTCTGGAGTCGCTTGCTGAGTCCGATTCCGATGAATCAAACTGTGATGAGAAGCAGGCGATGCAACTGCTGATCAACATGCTTCAAGGCAGGATGCTGGAACACATAAAACAACGTGTCAGCAACTACTACAATATAGAACCAGAGGCACTTAATGATGAATTCTCTGTTTCTCTGATAGAGGTTTTTGCGGAAATTTTTGGTTTATTCCGGCATAAGTTTGAAGAAATGCCTTGGCTGGTAAACAAGATCGCAAGCAGAATCGTAGAAGTCGAAACAAGGAATGGTTCAAAAACAGAAAAGCGCATCAACCAACTTTACCTCTCCATTTTCTGCAAATATTTCGAATATAAAAACATCGAAAAAATCATCTCCACTCTGCAGACAGACCCCCGTATACAACGTGCGATAATCTCAGCAATCCCCAGTGCAGTATCTTCTTAGTCTATACAATACAGTGCTTTAGCAAGAAGCTGATTAAAGTTCACAGCTTAAGGAAATAAAGATTCGAAATTAAGATTCAAAGTAAATACTAAAGACATTCCTAAGAACATTCAGGTCCAGCCTGTATTTGAAGCACAGACCACTGCACGGAGATAAGCTCAGGCTTTAGCTATAACTTCGAGCATTTTTTCACCGATTTCTGCCGGAGTTTTAACCACGTGAATTCCTGCTTCCTGCAGGGCACTCATTTTTTCAGCAGCAGTTCCTTTACCACCGGAAATGATTGCACCCGCGTGTCCCATACGTCTTCCTGGAGGCGCTGTTTGTCCGGCAATGAAACTCACAATCGGTTTAGAAACATTATCTTTTGCAAAAGCTGCAGCCTGTTCTTCTGCATCTCCACCAATTTCACCTATCATAACTATCGATTCGGTTTGTTCATCCTCTTCAAATAGTTTAAGGCAATCAATGAAATTTGTACCATTTACCGGATCTCCACCAATTCCGATACAAGTTGATTGTCCTAATCCGACTTTGCTGATTTGACCGACTGCTTCATAAGTGAGAGTTCCGGAACGTGAAACAATTCCTACGGAACCAACTTTATGAATCGGTCCAGGCATAATGCCAATTTTACATTGTCCTGGAGTAATGATACCCGGACAGTTTGGACCAATCAGCCGTGAGCCTTTTTGTCGTACAAAAGAAACAGCACTTACCATATCCACAACCGGTACACCCTCCGTGATTGCAACAATCAGTGGTATTTCCGCATCAGCAGCTTCCATGATGGCATCCGCCGCAAAAGGCGGGGGAACCAGAATCATTGATGCATTTGCACCGGTTGCTTGTACTGCTTCCTGAACCGTGTTAAAAATCGGTACACCTTCAAAGTTCTGCCCACCTTTGCCGGGAGTAACGCCGGCTACTACGTTGGTCCCGTAATCTCTACAACCTCTGGTGTGGAGCATTCCCTGGGAACCGGTGATTCCTTGAACCAGTAATTTTGTATTCTTGTTGATAAGAACTGACATGATATCCTGTAACAATATGTGGAAGAATATTTATTGAAATAACAGTATAAAAGACCTCTTACAATCAATCAAGTTCACAAAGCTAAATGAGATGTTGATGTTGACAAAACGTTTGAACTCAATGCATTTCCATTCAAATATACATCATCTTGAGCGAATCGCTATAACGCACCTTGCTAAGTCATTTTGTGCAAATTTGTAGGTCTATTTCGTAAAGGGTGGGTATTAATAATTTGCTTTGTGCTGGCATGGTTTTAGACGTGTCGTCTCACCCTCTAAGGAGCACTTTAATATGATGGATGCTTTGATTTCTCCATTTTGATCGAAATGAGATAATCCGTAATATTGATACCAAGACAAAGCTGATGGTCCCGTAAATAGTCTTTATGACTACAATGCTTGTCATTCCCCGATCAGGTTGAGGACAATCATTTCAGATACTTACAAGTTCCTGGATTCCCGCTTTCGCGGGAATGACAACTTTTTTTGAAGCCATCAAAGCTATTTGGCAGGACTATACAAATTATGTTTTTTGATATGATGTTGAAGTTTCAAAAATAATAATAAACCCAAAATTCCACAAGCAAAAAAGCCGGAAATTAACGGAATCACCGTACCATTATAAAGTTGTCCAATCAAACCACCCAGTCCTACCGAAAATATAGTTTGAACAGAACCGACGATTGATGTTCCAACACCTGCAATATGACCCAAAGGCTGGACAGCAAGCGTATTCAGGTTTCCAAATAGGATGCCAACATTAAAGAAAATCACCAACAAATACATCATCAGTATTGTCAAACTGGGATCACCTTCCAAAGTAAACATATAAATCATAAAAAATGATGAGACAATAGTAATGATAATCATTGCAGTTTGACAGAGTGCTTCCATTTTAAATCTCATCACTAATTTGGAATTTACGAAAGAAGACACACCTATGGCTAAAGCCAATCCTCCAAAATAAAGAGGAAAACTGTCTTTTAGCTCGTATTGGAGCTGGAAAATCTGCTGGGCTGAACTTAAGTAGCCGATAAAAGCACCAAAAATAATCCCGGAAATTATGGCATAAGTCCGTGAAATCGGGTTTTTGAGAGTTTCTTTAATACCTGAATAGATGATGGAAAATGTGAAACTGCGTCTATTTTCAGCAGTTAAAGTTTCTGGTTGTCGAATATTAAGCCATAGTCCTCCAAAAATTCCCAATGCAAAAATAAACCAAAATATAGCTCTCCAATCAGCAACATATAAAATACCTTGACCAATAGAAGGAGCCATTGCAGGTACCATAATAAAAACGGCTAAGATCAAGGACATCATTCGTCCCATTTCACTGCCTTCAAAACGATCACGAATCAAGGCAACGGTGACGACTCTAGCAGACGCAGAACCAAATCCTTGAAGCAACCGTCCCATTAACATGAAGCTAAAATTAGTGGAATAGATGGAAATAATTATGCCCACTAAAAATATCCCGATTCCCAGATAAAGAGAATTTTTCCTACCATATGAGTCAGATAAGGGACCATAAAGTAATAAACCACCGGCCATACCCAGGAAAACGGCTGAAATCACCATTTGTGTATCATTGGGATTTTGAACATTCAAACTCTGTCCTATTTGCCCCAAAGCCGGCAACATAGCATCAATGGATAATGCCGTCATTGACATCAACAATGCCATCAGAAAAACAAATTCTCGATGGCCAATTTCTTTTTTTGCTTGTTTCATATTTTATTAAAAGGTCGATCAATAGCATAAATCAGACTCAAAATAACCGATAAATTTATTATTGATCGGAAACTGACAACTGAGGGTGAATCAACTTCAACAGTATTGTTATGGAATTTTATTATTAAGATTCCGGAGAAATAATAAGAGTAGAGGTCCGATTATAAGCACAATGCCTGTTGAAGAAAAGGCCCAAAACCAGGCCTCAGAATTGTTATGACCTCCAAAAGCGTTCAGGACTATCCCAAAACCGATAGGACCCAAAAATGAACCGATGAAACCAATACTAGAATGAACCGCCATTGTTACACCTCGTTTGTCTTCTGCAGCACTCTCAATCACACCGGTTGTAATTGATGCAGAATCTCCTGTGACAAAGCATCCATAGACGAGGACAAGTGCGATCAGCAAGGGTGCTGAGAGTCCTATGCTGTTGCCAATCATAACTGCCAAAACCGCTGAGACAAACATAATGACGACTACGGTACGTGTTCTACCGTAACGCATAGCAAGTTCATTACCGATGATGCTGGCTGGCATACCGAGTAATATACCAAAGAAAACAATGACTGAAGGCTGAATGTTGTAGTCTGTTGAAACTCCTGACAATGCAAAAGTAAGATAGACGACAATCCAGGTGCGGAAAGCAAATAGTTCATAATTATGAGTTGAATAGCAGGCGATCCATCCCATTGCGTTCCTGTTTCTTAACACCGGTCTGAAATCAAGCGAACCCAGTCCGGAGAGCTTGCCAACACGGTTGGGACGGTTTTCCAGGACTACAGCCACAATCAGCAGTGCCAGCAAAGAGCAGATGCCTGCGATCCAGAAAGCTGTTTGCCATGGAAACCACTCAAGAATTGAACCTCCAATCAAGAAAGAAAGTGCGCTACCTGCACCGAAAGATGAGGTATAAAAGGAAGTTGCACGAACCCTTGATCTACCTGAAAGACGGTCTGTCAGAGCTTTAAGCCCAGGCATATAAGTACCCGCCAGACCTATTCCGCCAAGAACTCTGAACAACATTGCACTCCAGAAGCCTTCAACAAACAGGGCGAAACCGACGCAGCTGACAAGAGTTATCAAAACACCTGTAATGTATATCTTTTTTGCATCAATCCAGTCAGTGAGGCTGACCAGAATCATGACTGAAAGCAGATAGGATCCATAGTAGATCCCACTGATCCAGCCTGCATCAACACTATCCAGTTGCCATTCATCCAGAAAGAAAGGCAGCATGGATGAAAAAGTGAAGACACCTTGCATTGTTAAAATTTCAGCAATGCAAATCCAGAAAATTATACGTATTGAAGATTTTTCTTGAAGGAGAGTTTTGGTTGTCATATTTTTGACAACATATTCATGACTTAAGTGAAAATGACAAAGCTTTGTAAATTCCAGTAAAAAAAGTTAATAAACCAGCAATTATTAATAACAGGCAAATTGGCCGTGAAAGATACTCGAGCACATCGTAATGAACCATCTGCATTCCCTGAGCAAAATTCTGCTCACCTATTTTACCAAGGATAATACCCAGCACAATACCGGGGATAGAATATCCGGAGCGTCTTAGTAAAAACCCCATAATTCCGGCCCCAAACATTATTATCACATCAAGCACAAGTCCTCGTCCAATATAAGAACCTATACTTGCCAGTAGCAAAATCATTGGAGCCAAAAATTGAAAAGGTATTTTTAACAGATACAAAATGGTCTTTGTTTCAATTAAACCTATAAAGAGTATCGATAAATTTGCATAGAACATTGCTGCAAAAACGATCCAGATTAAATCAGGTGAATTATAAAAAACCATCGGTCCTGGTTCCAGATCGTGCATCTGAAAAACTCCGACCATCAGCGCAGTCATAGCACCGCCTGGTAGTCCCAGTGCCAGCAAAGGAATCATCGCTGCACCTGTTGCCGCATTGTTTGCAGTCTCAGATGAAATCACTCCTTCCAAATTCCCTTTACCAAATGATTCTTTGTCCTTGGACCATCTTACTGCTTCACCATAACCCATAAATGCCGCAAGTGTTGCTCCGATTCCGGGGAGAATACCACAAAAGAAGCCAACGAACATTGATCTTATCACTGCTATTTTATGAGTCCAGAGTTCTAATAATGTTGGAAAATCAAGACTCATCTTAGGTGCTTCATATTTACCAACAGCTTTTTTTTCTGCCTGCACAAAAATTTCCGAGACTGCAAAAAAGCCCATGATTGCAGGAACAAAGGCGATGCCTGCAGCCAAATCAGCAAAACCAAAATTATAACGGTTTATTCCTCCAACCGGATCCTGGCCGATTGTGGCAACCAACAGACCGAGTAACACGGACATCCAGCCTTTCCACATTGTCCTGCCACCTACTGAGGAAGCTACCGCCAGTCCGAAAAAAACCAAAGCAAAGATTTCAGGTGGACCTATATTTGAAATTGCCCAGTTCGCCAGCGGTTCGGTTGCAGCCATCATTATTAAGGCAGATGAAACACCACCGATTGCGGAACACAAAACCGCAGCCCCAACTGCTTTACCGGATTGACCCTTGAGAGTCATGGGATAGCCGTCAAATGCCGTAGGTGCATTTTCAGGAGCCCCTGGAATATTGAACAGGATCGCTGTAATAGCACCACCGTAGGTGCCTGTACAATAAATCACCGCAAAGAGCATTACTCCTTGTGCAGGTTCCAGACTGGCTGTGAAAGGCAGGAGAATCGCTGCAAGAGTCAGCATACTTACGCCAGGGATGGCGCCAAACAACATTCCGCCAATTACACCAAAGATAAATATTCCGATTGTGAAAGGATCTCCAAAAAGAGCGGCACTGCCAGAGATAAAGTTGTCAATCATATAAACCTTAAAAATTCAACGATTGGTGTAGATTGGTGTTTAAAGTCAACATGAAGGCACTGAAATCATAAAAAGGAGATATATTGCCCTGCGGTAGTGGTGCATTAAGGATGACCATGAACAAAACTATCAACAACAAATAAATGAATAAAGTAATTCCCAAAACCCATTTGATCCGTTTTTCACCCAGTAGTAAGATTGTGAGAGCAATGAAAATAGGAGTGGCCGAATAAAAGCCAACAGGTTTAAGCGACCAGGCAAAGATGAGCGGAAGGCTCAAGATTGCAATCAGTTTCCAGATTGAATAGAGGCTGTCATAGGAAATGTTTTCTTCCTGATCTGTGATGCCAACCCTGCCTTTCTGAACCTCAGAACCTTTTTTGTATAGGTGCAGAAAATTACCCATTGTAACCAGTAAAAGAAGTCCTAAGATTACCCTGGGCCAGCCTGTTGCACCAAAGATATATATTTCAATTTCCTGATTAAACTCAAACGAGTAAACAAAAAAAACTGCAATAATAGTTAACCAGATCAGTGTTTCAACGATATGAGTTGTCTTTAACCTGGACATTAATATTTCTCGAAATTTTAGGAAAGTGTGTCAGGCAGAATTTCACCTGACACGTTTACGAAAAGGGAATTTTGGAGTTTAAGCTAATATTTGAGAGTCTTATTTAAGTTTCAGACCCATTGCTTTATAGACTTCTCTATATTGTGCAATAGTACTGGTAATAAGTTCTTTCGCACCTGCAGTGTCACGGTAACTATCTATCACACCCATGTATTTTGAGTCATTGAATTTTTGATAGCTGTCCTGACAATATGCACGCTGAAAGGCCCATTGCAACCACTTCACCCGATCAGACGGTGCTTTAGCATTAACGAAAAATCCGCGGAAACGCAAAAGAGGTTCAAAGTTATATCCCATTTCTTTATGTGTAGGAACATCTGCAAAGACGGATGGACGTTCGTTAAAAACTGTCAGAATTGGCTTGAATTTCTTTGCGTCAAGGAACTTTCTAACATCACCGGGTTGTTCAAATAAAGCATCAACTTGTCCGCCCAGCAACGCACCGTAACGCGGAGCACCCTTGTCAAAGGAAATTTGCTGAATCTTCAAGCCTGCGCCTTCAGTGATGAATTTCATCGTTACTCGCTCCATCGAACCTTCTTTTGACACATTAGCGATGGTCGATTTTCCATTTTGTGCTTTAACATATTTCACAAATGAAGCCCAGTCATTGTAACGTGTCTCATTGGTACGTATATATATCTGTGAGAACGTCACCTGTGAAGTTACAAGCGGTATCAGGTCCACAGCAGGATTTGGCTTACTTGAATCCAAAGCATGGGCAGATGATGCATCATCAATATGCTCCAGGACTGTGTATCCGTCAGCCGGTGCAGACATATAAGCTGTCATTCCTACTGTACCGGAACCTCCTGGCTTATGGTCACGGTTAATGTTAACGCCTGTATGACCGGTTACTGCTTCCGCCATTGCTGAAGATACTTGTCCTGAACCGCCGGCAGGTCCATATGGAACAATCATGGTTAATGCACGACTGGGAAATCCCGCCGGTTTAGCCATACTGCTATTCTTAACCTTACATTCAAAAGTACCGGCCGTTCCGGCTCCCGCCATTAATAAACCGATTACTGTAGTAAAACCAAATTTTACCAGTTTTGAAACTTTGAAATTTTTCATTTCAGCCCCCACTAAATTATTATCTGCATATTTCCATTATCACACCATGTGATAATTTCACTAATTTACATCATCACACCACGTGACGATTTCCGTAACAATATCTACAGGCATTAAATATTGATGTCAAGAAAAAACATTCGAACAATTTATTTTGGTAAAATATTTTTTCAATTATTTTATTTGCAATAATTTTCAAATCCTCATAAGCATAGTTAAAGCTAATTATACTTGACACAGACAATGAATTTACATAGTATTTCAGCACTATTTGCGGAGCGTAATTTCAGCTAATCCAAATGCTATTTGTAAGTTAGGCTCAGGCAATTCAAACTATCTAAAAAAACTCCGGCGACTCCACTGCAAAGGGATTTGCCCGCAGGCTGCTAAAAAGTTAAAATGCCCCAAACCACGGTTGAAACAGTCGTTGCTCAAGCACGGGCGGCACAAATACAATTTGAAACGGCCAGTCAGGAAGTTGTAGACGAATTAATCGTCGGCTTAGCCTGGGCTGTTATTGAACCCGAAACTAACCGTTCACTTGCGGAACAGGCAGTTCTTGAGACAGGTCTCGGTAATGTCGAAGACAAAATTATTAAGAATCACCGTAAAACACTGGGGCTCTTGCGGGATTTAAAAAACACGCCTTCCTGCGGAATCATCAGGGAACTTCCGGAACAAGGCTTAGTTGAAATTGCACGTCCCGTCGGTGTAGTCGGTGCAGTTACCCCCTCAACAAATCCAATCGCCACTCCACTCAACAAAACCCTAAACGCTCTTAAAGGACGTAACGCCATTATTCTCGCGCCTTCTCCAAAGGGTGAAGCGGTTTGCCAGCGGGTTGTGGATTTGCTGCAAAATGTTCTGCGACGTTCAGGACTTCCGGAAAACCTCATCCAGAAACTGTCGACTCCAGTCAGCAAAGAAGCGACTCATGAATTAATGCAGCTGGTTGATCTCATCGTAGTCACCGGTTCACAAAACAATGTCCGTGCCTCATACCGTAGTGGAACTCCGGCGATTGGTGTTGGTGCCGGAAATGTTTCAACACTGATCGATGAAACTGCTGATCTAGTTTCTGCCGCAAAAAAAATTACTGCCTCAAAATCATTTGACAACGCAACCAGTTGTTCATCTGAAAACAGCGTTGTGATTGTGGATGAAGTTTATGAAAAAGCGGTTGCCGCTCTGGAAAAGGAGGGTGGTACAATGCTGAGTGCGGAAGAATCGCAAAATTTACAAAATGCTTTATGGATACAAGGCCGGCTCAATCAGGATTTAATCGCAAAGTCCGCTGCTGAAATTGCCAAAGCAACAGGGCTTCAACGACCTGAAATTAATAAGCTTAAATTGCTGATGGTTGAAGAAAGCGGAACCGGACGGGAGCACCCATTTTCCGGTGAAAAACTTTGTCCGGTTTTGACCGTCTACAGAGCAGCAAATTTTGAAGATGCCTGCAGGCAGATTGAGGCAATTTACGAATTTCAGGGTAAAGGTCATTCAGTTGGTTTGCACTCACAAGACGAATCACGTCCACTCAAAATGGGGCTGAAACTACCCGCTTGCCGTGTGATCGTAAATCAGGCGCACTGTTTTGCCACCGGCGGGAGTTTTGATAATGGACTGCCATTTTCACTCTCAATGGGTTGCGGAACATGGGGCGGCAACAGTATCAGCGAAAATCTAAACTATCGACACTACCTGAACATTGTGCGTATTGTACGTCCCATTCCTCCTGTTGAACCAAGCCTTGAGGAGATATTTGGAGAGTATTGGACAAAGTATGGACGCTGATTTAGCACATAATAACGGTAAATTAAAAACACATAACAACACAAAATATGGATCTCACAGGACAAACGATTCGCAGTCTGATTGATCTGCAGGCAGAAAAAACTCCAGAGCAAACCTTCGTCATCTATCCGGACAGCGGAATCAGCCATAGCTGGAGTGAATTTAGAGTACGTGCTCAATCAATGGCCCTGTATCTAGAAAGCATGGAATTACCGCCGAACGTTCCCGTGACGGGTTTGCTCGGTAACGGACAAGCTGCAATGGAATTATTTTTGGGCGGAATGTACGGTGGTTTTCAGGTTCTGCTGGCAAATCCTCTGGCCGGTGCTGATATTCTAGCATATGTTCTAGAACATGCTGAATCTACAAATCTATTTGTTGATCAACAACATCATGAATTAGCACAGCAGGCGCTTTCTCAACTTGCAGACAAACCTCAGTTGATTCCGCTTCAAGCAGAGAGCATTCCGGATTGGCAAAGCAAAACTAGAGGCGGAAATTTTTCTGCTAAGACAGTTCCCAAAGCAGAAGATGCTGCGCTGCTAATTTACACTTCTGGAACTACAGGAAAACCGAAAGGCGTAATTCACACGCATGAAAGCCTGCTTCACGGAGGCTGGAATACAATGATAGCGCACGAATTGACTCCTGAAGACAACAGCTTATGTGTTTTACCGCTTTGTCACATCAACGCTCAAGCAGTTTCTGTGATGGGAACTTTGGTCAGCGGTTCCGGACTTGTCGTGCCTGAGCGCTTTCAGGTCTCTAAATTTTGGTCCTGGATGATTGAAGAAAAATGCACATGGTTCAGCGCTGTGCCGACAATCCTTTCCTATTTGTTGAATGCAGAGGAAGACACTCAGTTGAAAACTCAACTGAAAAAAGTACGTTTCGGACGCTCTGCTTCTGCCGCTCTGCCGCCTGCTCTGCACCAAGCTTTTGAAGCAAGGTTTGGGCTGAGCATTGTTGAAACGATGGGCATTACGGAAACTGCTGCACCGATGCTTTCAAATCCGCTTGCTCAGGAATTACACAAACTTGGTTCACCAGGAATTGCCTATGGTAACGAAGTTAGAGTAGCGGACGCAAAGGGAAAAGTAGCTTCTTCCGGAGAAGAATCCGAGGTACAGGTACGCGGTCAAAATGTGATGCGCGGCTATCTCAAAAATCCGGAAGCCACCCGAGACGCATTCACTCCGGATGGTTGGTACCGAACTGGAGATCTTGGAAAAATGGATGAAGATGGCTTTGTCTTTATTACTGGACGCCTCAAGGAACTCATCATCAAAGGCGGTGAAAATATTGCTCCACGTGAAATCGATGATGTGCTTTACCGGCATGCAGGAGTTCTGGAAGCCGCAGCATTTCCGCTTCCGGATGAACATTACGGACAAACTGTAGCTGCCGCGATTGCTCCACGTCCCGGAGAGGAAGTCCTTGAATCCGCATTACGTGAATTATGTTCCGCCGCAATGGGTGACTACCGCGCGCCTTCACGCTACTATTTTCTTAAAGAACTACCAAAAGGTCCTTCAGGTAAAATTCAGCGTCTTAAACTCACAGAACGTTTCACAGAATCAGGCTAAAGCCATTTCAAGAATTTAAGCTTTTCAACCTGAATAACTTAGCATTGCGGAAATTAATGAATCTGTGTTTTCAAAAACGCATGTTCAAAAATTATCTGGGCTCAAGAAAAGTAATTATTTATTTGAAGAGGATGCCGGTGCGGGTTTGAATTCTTCTTTGCGAATTCCGTATTTACTGAGAAGTTTATGTAGTTGTCTGGTAGTGATCCCTGCGGTCTCTGCTGCTCGATTAACGCGTCCAAGATGCTTAGCCATCAATTCCTTGAGATACTGCCTTTCGATGTGCTCCAGGCTTTGACGACGAACTACTGCAAGAGGCTGAGTAACGTCCATCGCAATTTCAGTTGGATAATTTAGATCACTGAACAATTCCTGCGGAAAACTTTCAGCCCTGAGAGTTGAGGTTTTTTCAAGAATGTAGGCACGTTCAATAACGTTTTCCAGTTCTCTGATATTACCCGGCCATGAGTATTCCTGCAGAGCATTAACCACTAAGGGATCCGCATTCTGAATTTCTTTGAAATACAGTTTATTAAACCATTCAATCAGATAACTCACCCAATCCGGAATGTCTTCGGAACGTTGCTGAAGGGAAGGTATTTCAAGGGGGAAGACACTTAGACGATAATAAAGATCTTTACGGAAAAGACCTTCATCACAAAGTTGCTGCAAATCTGAATTAGAAGCGGCAATCACGCGAACATCTGCCTCAATCGGATGTTCACCGCCCACACGTTGAAAAATACGGTCCTGCAGAACCTGAAGCAGTTTGATCTGCATGGTTCCGGAAATTGTATTTATCTCATCCAGAAATATAGTTCCTTTCTGAGCAGTATCAAAACGTCCAAGTTTACGTTTAACCGCACCGGTAAAGGCACCTTTTTCATAACCGAACAACTCACTCTCGGCTAGTGTATCCGGCAGTGCTCCGCAATGTACATGCACGAATGCTTCATTTTTACGGCTGCTGTGCTGATGAATAAGTTTTGCAACTGTACCCTTGCCGACTCCGGTCTCACCTAAAAGCAACACCGTTGTCTTTGTAGGAGCCACTGACTTGACCTTTTCAAAGGTCTGAAGCATTTTTGGGCTTCTTGTATGAACTTCTTTAAGTACTTCCGGACTCCAGAAATCATCCTCTTCAGGATTCAATTCTGTCAGCGGAATCCTATTTTGAATCGGCACAAACTCTCACCAGTCTATCACGGAAATTAGGATTTACAAGCTCTGCTAATGTTTCAGGAAACAACTTTTGAAAGAGCCTCATTCTCGGCAACTACCCAGCCCAGACCCAGTGATTCCAACTTTTTCAGGGACGGATGTCCTGTTTCCACATTCCAGTCGCATAAGCGGTAATAATCCTCCAACGCTGCTTCCCACTCTTTTTCGTCGAGGACATAACCGTCGGATCTTCCTCCTTCAAGAGGACGTTTAAACATCTTTTTGGACAGTGTGTCTGCTTCCCTGCCAATACCTTCACGGGAATTAAATGCACGCATCATGTTGAGACGACGTTCACCGACTGCTAATATTTCTGTTATATCTGTATCCCAGCCTGTAACTGCGTTGACTACCTCAACCAGTTTATCTGCACCATAAAGTTGAAACGAGGCTCCAAAAATAAAAGCACAAACGGAGAGACTGTCAACTGCACTGCTTAAATGCTGAGTAACCATCGCAAAGCGCATCATTTCTTTATTCAACGCTAATTTCTCCTGCGGATTTGTCAGACCGATATACTTCATACGTTCCGGATATGCTTTATATCCCGGATCGTGTTCACTTGACTCATGATCCGCACCAAAAGGATTTGTCGCATAAATGATGCTCAAACTGCGTTTCACCTGCGGCATATGCGCAGGCGCTTCCTGACCTTTGGAGGTAATCAAATAATCTTCAGTTCCACGTCCGATAATCTCTGCTGCTTTACGGGAACCTTCAGCCAGAATTTTTCCAAAACCTTCACGTTTAGCAATCAGTTCTGTCATTTTCACCATTGCTTCAGCATTTCCATACGTCAGCTCGATGCCTCCGGTATCCTCTGCAGTTAACTTTCCTTCTGCCCAGCATTCCATGGCCCAGGCAATTGTTGCTCCGCAGGAAATTGTGTCCATCCCGTGCATGTTGCACAAAGCGTTGGCGCAAATAATAGCATCCATATCGCTAATACCACAATAACTTCCAAACGTCGAAGTTGTTTCGTATTCGGGACCTCCGTACTTTGCATCCGTTTTGAATGGTCCTTCAGCTATCTCAGTTACCCGTTTACATTTTATTGAACAACTGAAACAGGTGTCTCTACCAAAACGATTCTGATCATCTTTTTCATGACCACGAAGGTGCTCATTATAAAGCTTTACTCCATCTATTTCTTCTGCTTTATCAAATGTTCCGCTATTGAAATTAAAAGTTGGTAAACCTCCGGACTTGTTTTGTGGAGCAGTCACTCCAGGTGTTCCATACTTGCCAAAACCGTCCATACCTGTTGCTTCCAGATTGGCAGTACCCCATTTTTGCAATTTCTTGAATGTTTCCGGATCTGCAATTGTTGGTTTCTGTTTTCCACGAACAACAACGGCTTTTAGATTTTTTGAACCCATCACCGCACCCATTCCGGTACGTCCGTTTGCGCGGTTGCTCATACTGATCAAGGCGGCAAAACGCACTAAATTTTCACCTGCAGGTCCAATTTGCAAAACCTCAATCCGCTTATCCTCCAACTCTACCTTGAGCTTATCCTCAGTATCGCCTGTGGTCAGACCCCACAAATGTGCTGCATCCTTCAATTCTGCTTCACCACGATGCATCCACAAATAAACCGGTTTTGGAGATTTACCCTTGATGATTACTGCATCAAAGCCGGAAAATTTCATTTCTGCAGGAAAATATCCTCCGCCCTGTGCATCGCCGATACAGCCTGTAAGCGGAGATTTCGCAACAGAAGTTAAACGGCTTTGTCCGGAAATCGGTGTACCTGTTACAACTCCGGTACACAAAGCAAGTACATTTTCAGGACCTAATGCATCTGCTCCTGCAGGTGTTTCTTTGAGAACGTAGTGCATACCCATTGCACTGCCTCCCATATAAGTCCGGTAAAACTCTTCCGCTGGTTCTTCAACCGTAATTTCACTTGTTGTTAAGTTGACATGCAGTATTTTTCCAGTGTAGCCGTAAGGCATAATGCTCTCCTTTATTTTTTGTAATTTTCAATTTAACCTTAACCACCACTGATCAAAGTAAAAACAAGTACCTCGTCTCCATCGACCAGCACATGCTCCAATTCCTTTTCTTCGTCATCGTTAACAGCAACAACAACCTTTATGTTAATCTTTAGTTCCTTTAACAGGTCAGCAATTGTCGCTTCTCCACTAAGAGTCAGTGTTGTCTGTCCACGCTGTGATTTGGGCAGAAAGTCCACCAACGGCCCCATTAATTCAACATGAATTCGCACTCTTTGTTCTCAACATATAAAATTAATAATGATGCCTCAACCAGACTCAGTCGTTAATTCCACCCATGCAAAGATACTTTAATTCCAGGTAGTCTTCAATCCCATATTTTGAACCTTCACGTCCTGTTCCGGATTCTTTAACTCCTCCGAAAGGAGCTACCTCAGTTGAAATGATACCTTCGTTGATACCGACTATTCCATATTCAAGACCTTCCGCAACTCTCCAAACTCGGCCAATATCACGGCTGTAAAAATAAGCTGCTAAACCAAACTCGGTATCATTTGCCATCGCAATGGCCTCTTCTTCAGTTTCAAACTTAAAGACAGGAGCCATCGGTCCAAAGGTTTCTTCTCTGGCAACCAGCATTTCTGTAGTTACTCCGGATAATACCGTAGGTTCGTAAAACGTTCCGCCAAGTTTGTGTCTATGACCACCGGCAAGTAGCTTCGCTCCTTTGTCTAGAGCATCTTTAACATGACTTTCAATTTTCAAAACAGCCGCTTCATTGATCAGCGGACCTTGATCAGCACCTTCCTCAAAACCGTCAGCTACTTTCAATTTTTTAGTAGCATCAGCGAGCATTTTCGTGAATTTATCATAGACTTTACTTTGCACCATAATCCGGTTTGCACAGACACAAGTTTGTCCTGCATTGCGGAATTTACTGGCCATTGCACCTGGAAGAGCTGCTTCAAGATCAGCATCATCAAAAACAATAAACGGCGCATTGCCGCCTAACTCAAGCGCAAGTTTTTTCACAGTTCCCGAACATTGTTTCATCAGCAGCTTTCCAACTCCTGTAGAACCGGTAAAACTCAATTTACGCACAATCGGATTTCCGGTAAATTCGCTACCTATTCCTATTGCGTCTCCAGTAACGGTACTCAGGATTCCGGCAGGAACTCCGGCTCTTTCCGCCAGTTCGCAAAGTGCAAATGCGGAAAAAGGTGTATCAGGTGCAGGTTTGATGACCATTGGACAACCTGCGGCCAAGGCAGGTGCGGCTTTCCGTGTTATCATGGCGGCCGGAAAATTCCACGGAGTGATGGCTACAGTAACTCCGATCGGCTGCTTGATCACGACTATCCGTTTATCTGTACCATGTGATGGAATTGTGTCTCCATATAAACGCTTACCTTCTTCGCCAAACCATTCTATAAAACCTGCAGCATAGGCAATTTCTCCGCGTGACTCAGACAACGGCTTACCTTGTTCGGCTGTCATTAAACGGGCAAGGTCTTCCAGATTTTCCATCATCAATTCATACCAACGCCGCATTATCACAGCTCGTTCTTTTGCTGTTTTGGAACGCCACATCGGCCAAGCCGCATTTGCCGCCTCAATCGCACGTTTTGCTTCGGCTGCTCCACAGTTAGGCACAGTACCTAAAACTTCACCGGTTGATGGATTGGTAATTTCAGTAGTTTCACCGCTGTCAGCATCAGTCCATTTACCGTTGATATAAACCTGTTGACGGAATAAACTGGCATCTTTCATACCAATTGATTTTAAAACTTTTTTCGCACTGGCTGCCATGAGTTCCTCCTGTCTGTGAGTTAATAAAATATTGTCCTAATGTGATTAAAGACTAAAATTTTCATTGATTTTTTAAATTGTTATCCGCATTTTTCTTATATATGTAGATGAAACGCAAGATAATTTATTCTTTGTGTTATCTTTTCAATGTTTATAATTTTAACAGAACAACTTAAAATTAACTAAATTTCCTTTAAGCTTAAAATAATGTTTGACATTTCCTCAGCTCGAGCGTAGACTGCGGTTAATTGAGCAATCAAAATTTTAGCTTTTAATTTACAACCCAAATATTAGTCTCAGCAAATCATTCCAAGCGTGTAAATTAGCCGTTTTAGCTGTCACAGTTTTAAAGAAAACCAGAGATTAGTCATGAAAATAGTTTGTATAGGCGGTGGTCCGGGCGGACTCTATTTTGCCATTTCAATGAAACTGCGTAATCCGGCATATGAGATTACAGTTGTAGAACAAAACAAACCACATGACACATTCGGCTGGGGCATTGTTTTTTCTGATCAGACTCTGGAAAACCTGCAACTCAATGATCCGGAAAGCGCGGAAACAATCCGTAAGAGTTTTGCCTATTGGGATGATATAGATGTTCACATTCATGGAAAAGTTATTCGATCAGGAGGGCATGGATTTATCGGTATCGGCCGTCTGCGTTTAATTACTATTCTACAGGAACGCGCAGCAGAGTTAGGTATCAAACAGGTTTTTGAAACTCAAGTAGAAAACTCTGATAATTATGAAAATTACGACCTTGTCGTTGCCTCAGATGGTATTAACAGTAAAATCCGGACACAGCACGCAGCGCATTTTCAACCGGATATTGACCTGCGTCGAAATAAGTTCATCTGGCTTGGAACTCACAAACTTTTTGAGGCATTCACTTTCATTTTCATTAAAACTGAGCACGGCTGGATCTGGGCCCATGCTTATCGCTTTGCTGATGATTTAAGTACTTTCATTGTAGAATGCGAACCTGAAACATGGAATGCTCTAGGTTTTGAAGATATGAGCAAAGAAGAAGCGATTGGCTTTTTGGAATCCTTGTTTGCGGATTATCTTGATGCCAACCCCCTCATGGAAAATGCCAAACATCTGCGTGGTTCTTCAGTCTGGATGAATTTCCCCAGAGTCACTTGTAAACACTGGTATCATCAAAATATTGTACTTTTAGGTGACGCGGTACACACAGCTCATTTTTCTATTGGTTCAGGTACTAAACTGGCTTTTGAAGACGGCATCAGTCTGGCAGAAAGTATTCACCAGAACAGCAATTTAGCAGACGCTTTTAAGTGTTATCAGGATGAACGTGAAATTGAAGTTCTGCGCCTGCAGAATGCTGCCAGAAACAGTACTGCCTGGTTTGAAAATCTACCTCGTTATACTGATTTTTCCACTACTCAGTTCACTTACAGTCTGCTCACCAGAAGTCAGCGTGTAAGTCATGAGAATCTGCGTTTGCGTGACAAAACTTGGCTGGAAAGCATGGAATGTGAATTTGCGGAAAAAGCAAGCGGAACTGCCGCTCAAACACCTACTTCACCTATGTTCACGCCATTTTCCTTAAGAAAAATGAAACTTGTCAACCGCGTTGCGGTTTCACCGATGGCCATGTACAGCGCAGAGGACGGAACAGTTTCGGATTTTCATCTGGTGCATTACGGCTCAAGAGCATTAGGCGGGGCTGGTTTGATCTTTACTGAAATGACGCATGTTTCAAAGGAAGCCCGTATCACGCCGAGTTGTACAGGAATGTACAAAGAAGAACACCGGCAGGGTTGGAAAAGGATAGTAGATTTTGTGCATCAGCAAAGTCAGGCAAAAATTGCATTGCAGTTGGGACACGCCGGACCTAAGGGCTCCACTAAAATCATGTGGGAAGGACAGGATACGGCACTTGAGGAAGGCTGGCCGATTGTCGGACCTTCCGCAGTTCCATATAAAGACCAAATTCCGCATGTTTTGACAAAAGCGGAAATGAGGGAAATTCAAAACCAGTTTGTCAAGGCAGTTCAGCTGGCTGAAGAATGTGATTTTGATATGCTGGAATTCCACTGCGGGCATGGTTATCTCTTTTCCGCTTTCATCACACCTCTTTCAAACAAACGTACAGACGAATATGGCGGAAGTCTGGCAAACAGAATGCGCTATCCGCTGGAAGTTTTTCAGGCAATTCGTTCAGTCTGGCCGGAACAAAAACCAATTTCAGTTAGAATTTCTGCTCACGACTGGGTGGAAGGCGGAGTTGATGACGAAGAAGCGGTTTTAATCGCCAAAATGTTCTACGAGGCTGGAGCAGACATTATTAACGTTTCTTCCGGACAAACCAACATCAACGAAAAACCTGTTTTTGGACGTATGTTTCAAACACCTTTTTCGGATAGAATCCGCAACGAAGCTAAAGTACCGACAATTGCGGTAGGTGCCATCTTTGAAACTGATCATGTAAATTCCATCATTGCCGCAGGAAGAGCCGATTTATGCTGTCTGGCACGTCCGCATTTAAGCAATCCTTATTGGACTTTACACGCGGCTGCACGGCAGAATCATCTTGAACAGGCCTGGCCGGTTCAGTATTTAGCCGGAAAGAGACAGCTCGAGGTCAACACCCAGCGTGCTTTACAAATGGGGACTTTGATTTAATGGAAATGCTGAAAGACAAACACGTAGTGATTACCGGAGGCGGAAGTGGAATTGGCGCTGTAATCGCGGAAGCACTGGCCAAGTCCGGTGCAAAAACTACAATCATGGGACGCAATTATCAACGTCTGCAGGAAAAAACTGAACAATTAGCTCAGGGATTTGCAACAACTGTTGATGTAACAGATGAGGAAAAAGTCAACATCGCTTTTCAAATGGCAGTTCAGCAACATGGAATAATTGATATCCTGATCAATAATGCAGGAAATGCCATCTCAGTTCCGTTTGAGAAAATGAAAGCAGAACAATGGAATGAAATGCTTGCTCTTAATCTGAGCGGTGTTTTTCATTGTACACAAGCCTGCCTGCCTGCCATGAAAAAACAAAAATGGGGGCGGATCATTAATATCGCCAGTACAGCAGCTTTAAAAGGCTATGCTTATGTGTCAGCATATTGTGCGGCTAAACACGGTGTAATTGGATTGACACGTGCACTGGCTTTAGAAACCGCAAATGCCGGCATAACCGTCAATGCAATTTGTCCTGGTTACACCGAAACAGCTTTAACCGAAAGTGCAATCGAAAATATTAGTCTCAAAACAGGTCGGACAAAGACTGAAGCCCGAGAGGAACTACTGAAAAACAATCCTCAAAAACGCTTTATTCAGCCTGAGGAAATCGCAAATACTGTCCTCTGGCTCTGTCAGCATGAAGCAGCTTCGGTCACAGGACAGGCAATTTCGATTTCAGGAGGTGAGGTCATGTCATGAAAAATTGCAGTAACTCTGCATCGAGCAGCACCTCCGCATCGAGCAGGAGTCAGTTAGACAAAAAACAACTAATTCGGCTCTGGTTGGGTTTGTTGAAAAATACAGGTGAAATAGAACGTTATTTACGGACCCAACTGCAGAAGAATTTTGCTTCCACTTTACCTCAGTTTGACCTCTTAGCGGCCCTAGATCATGCTGAAAAACCGCTTAGCAAAACTGAGCTTTCTCAACAAATGATGGTGAGCAATGGTAATGTCACCTGGCTGGTCAACCGCATGGTGAGTGAAGGTCTGATAACTCACGTGCTCTCAACAAAAGACCGTCGGGTAAAACTTGTTGAATTGACCAAAAAAGGGGCTGCAGATTTTCAGCTAATGGTGGTTGAACATGAAAAATGGTTAATCAATATTTTTAAAGATTTAAAAACTGATGATTTGAATCTGCTGGTTAGTGGATTAAAGCAGCTTAGGAAAATTACCAAAAATAATACCAGCACCAGATAAACTTCTATATTATGGCATTTCAATTAAGTGTTCCCTGAACGGAGTCAATGGGATTTTCTGCCTTGATTTAGCTCACGACTCCGCTTAATAGACCTAATGCTATAGCTTTGGTTTTTGTGTAATCAGTTGAAAAGGGAGTTTTTAGAGCTTCCCTTTAATAGTTTCCAGCTTAAGAATGATGACTTCGCAAATAGTTGTCAGTCTCGCGCAAGAGTGAAAGACAACTAAAACGAATGCAACTATAATTATTACTCCGTAAAAACTTCTAAACTAATTATTTGTCATCTCGAACGAAGAGAGAGATCTTAATAATATAATTGCTTAGGATAAAAATAAATTCTCGCTTTGTAAGCAATGACAATGAAGTACGGCATTTAGACTTTTTACTGGATCATCAATAATAAAAAGCAGATATCATGAAAAATATGAATTTTATACTTCCAGAAGGATGGGAACAACCTAAAGGCTACTCCCAAGCCGTAATGGCAGAAGGCAAGCAAATATATATTTCCGGTCAAATTGGTTGGGATGAAACTTCAACTTTTCAGACTGATGACTTTGCCGAACAAGCAGGACAGGCCCTACGCAATATTGTGAGTATCCTCGCTGCTGCCAATGCGGGTGCGGAACATATCACCAGATTGACCTGGTTCATAACTGATAAACAGGAATATTTGGCTTCCTTGAAGTCATTAGGACAAAAATATAGAGAAGAAGTGGGGCGCCATTTCCCCGCAATGTCAGTCGTTGAGGTTAAGAGTTTAATGGAGGACAGGGCAAAGGTAGAAATAGAAGCAACTGCAGTCATTCCATAAAGTTACTTGTTTAAGGCTATTTCATTTCAGTTTATATGATTTGTTTTTAGTACAGTGTCAAGATTATCATGAAATGCTTTTATCTTGACGCTGGTTGAGCGGAGTCGAAACCAATATCACACCTGAAAGCGACCTTCGACTCCGCTCAGGGAACGCTTCATCGTGACATTATAAGATGGACGATGTGCTAGTTTAAACGGTAGCTTCAAAGCTGTATTTTGTGTTTATTATTAAGTTTTGTAGTAATATGATACAGCACGAAGAAATTATCACAGCAGCAATTTTGTAGTAATATGATACAATAACTATATTTATAGTACGCAATAACTATTTTTATATTTAGAAACACGTTGTAGATATATAATACACTATTTCTATAAACATTAATTATTTCAATAGATTAAAACACAGACAAACCACTAGATGAGCTAATTCGATGCCTGGAAATTCAAAAACAGTTTTAGAGCAAAAGCCTGAACATTTCCTCTGGTCGCTAAATGGAGGAGTCGCTACGATTACTCTAAACCGTCCGGAACGCAAAAACCCTTTAACTTTTGAATCTTACGCAGAAATGCGTGATTTATTTAGAGAGCTTGTTTACATAGAGGAAGTAAAAGCTGTAGTAATAACTGGTGCCGGCGGCAATTTTTGTTCAGGTGGTGATGTACACGAAATCATCGGACCGTTGACCAAGATGAGCATGAAGGAATTATTGGCATTTACACGAATGACTGGAGATTTAGTCAAGGCAATCAAGAATTGTCCACAACCTGTAATTGCGGCAATTGACGGAATTTGTGTGGGTGCAGGCGCAATCCTCGCGATGGCGAGTGACATCCGATTGGGGACAACTTCTGCAAAAATTTCTTTTATCTTTTCGAGAGTCGGATTGGCAGGCTGTGATATGGGAGCGTGCGCAATTCTTCCTCGTATCATCGGACAAGGACGCGCAGCCGAATTATTGTTTTCCGGTAGAAATATGAGTGGTGCAGAGGCGGAACGCTGGGGATTTTTTAATCAACTGCATGAAGCTGACAATCTTATGAAAGAGGCACAAGAGATGGCCGCAAAATTAGCAGCTGGACCAAATTTTGCGCATGGTATAACCAAAACCATGCTCAATCAGGAATGGAGTATGAGCCTTGAACAAGCCATTGAATCAGAAGCTCAGGCTCAGGCCATTTGTATGCAGACTGGTGATTTCGTCAGGGCATACGAAGCATTTGTTAAGAAGGAAAAACCTGTCTTTGAGGGAAACTGATGTCTGACCAAAGCTTTTTAAACTGGCCTTTTTTTGAAGATCAGCACAGGGTCTTGGCGCTTGAGTTGGAAGAATGGGCAAAAACTGAGTTAGCCGACTATGCGATTACTCCGGCAAACGTTGATCTTGCCTGCCGTGAATTAGTGCTAAAGCTGGCCGATGGAGGCTGGCTGGATTATTGTGTAACAAATAAATATGGTGGGAAAAACCCAAATCTTGACGTACGCTCTCTGTGTCTGATTCGTGAAACATTAGCGCGTTTTTCCGGACTTGCGGATTTTGTTTTTGCCATGCAGGGACTCGGTAGCGGAACTATTTCACTTTTTGGTTCTGCAGAACTAAAAGAAAAATATTTACCGGATGTACGTAGCGGAAAGAAAATAGCGGCATTTGCGCTAACTGAACCTGAAGCAGGCTCTGATGCGGCAGCCTTAGCAACGACTGCGGAACAGGATGATAATTCGTTTGTATTAAATGGAGAAAAAACGCTGATTTCCAACGGCGGGATTGCGGATTATTATACTGTTTTTGCTAAAACCGGTGAAGCACCTGGTACACGCGGAATCAGTGCATTTGTGGTTGATGCAGATACTGCCGGACTTGAAATAAGCGAACGTATTGAAGTTATTGCACCACACCCCTTGGCCAGGATTCGCTTTAATCAATGTCGAATTCCAAAATCTCAGCAAATAGGAAATGGAGGCGAGGGCTTCAAAATGGCGATGGCTACTCTGGACATCTTTCGCTCAACTGTAGGTGCGGCGGCTCTGGGCTTTGCCAGACATGCCCTGCATGAAGCGTTGAATAGAGCAAAATCGCGTCAAATGTTCGGTGCGCCGATGAGCAAACTTCAACTGATTCAGGCCAAACTAGGCGACATGTCTCTGGATATTGATGCGAGTGCCCTGCTCATTTATCGAGCTGCCTGGACAAAAGACAAAGGCGCGGAGAGGATTACTAAGGAAGCAGCCATGTCAAAATTATTTGCGACAGAAGCGGCTCAACGTGTAATTGACGAAGCTGTACAAATTTTCGGTGGTTCCGGTGTGGTTTCAGGATTTGCGGTTGAACAACTCTATCGTGAAATAAGGGCGCTTAGAATTTATGAAGGTGCGTCTGAAGTGCAAAAACTTATTATTGCCGCGCAAACCATAAAGGAAAATAAATAAATATTCTCAACGTATTTCCCGCATTTCTCATGTCTTCCGAAATTGCCTCACAGAATGAAGATTTAACTCTCCATTGTCCATCCTGCGCTGAAGAAAATTTCCGAATTGTCCCAATGACTGGAAAAGACGGTGAACGTTTTGTAAAAATCCACTGTCATAATTGTGGTGAATATCTGTTTTTTCAGGCTCCGGAAATTCAGCAAATATTGTCTCAACCCGGAATAACTCCGGAAAATTGGGAAAAAGAACAAATAAAAAGTCTGCAACTGGAATGGGAAGAATGGCTGAAGTGGAAACAGAGACACCTGAATAAGCCCGATTCCAGCAAGCCTTTACTCACAAAATATGCTCAATGGTTGTTAGCAATTCTACTCAT
>Ga0233429_1001197_pt1 | contig 33379 bp, 35 predicted proteins | sample SI_118_April2016_3_FD_179879 | JGI IMG/M metagenome (GOLD analysis project Ga0233429, IMG submission 179879) | Seawater microbial communities from Saanich Inlet, British Columbia, Canada - SI_118_April2016_135_MG | ecosystem: Environmental > Aquatic > Marine > Inlet | place: Canada: British...
CAAGGCCCGACGCCTCCAGCCCAAGGATTACGCCGCTAATTTCGCCTTCGACCGCATCAGATAAGACGCATCATCCGCTGGCCCCGTAGCTCAACCGGATAGAGCGCGAGATTTCTAATCTTGAGGTTGCAGGTTCGAGTCCTGCCGGGGTCACCAGTCACTTCGACATAAAGCAAATCACAAACGCGACGCTGGAAACAACGCTGAACGTGCCCAGGAAAATGATAACCAGCAGGTCGCCAAGGCTGTGACGTGATTTTTTCTTGGCCTTGCCGGAGCTCTTTTTGTTGCTGCTCTTCTTTTCTTTCTTATCGCCGGTGGATTTCTGTTTCGACGGGGCGTCCCTTGATTTGTTGAAAACAACCCTGTCGCGGGCGTCGCCCGTTGTCTCATCGACAGTTTCCTCGATCACCTTGACCGCTTCGACCTTGCCTCGGGCGAGGGTCTCTTCAGCCCCGGAGATGGCATCTTCCTTGTCCGTAGAGACGCTGTCGCTGCTCCACTTTCCCAGTTTCTGGGACATGATTTCGTATGAAACGCTCATTTTGCCCCCCCCTAAGGTGCCTTCACTCGCATCATGAATGTGTGACAAGTCACTGTAAACTTTAAGGCTATGCGCTGCGACTAAGAATTGCGAGAGAAAAAACGCTGTCGGTTCAGGGGGCTATTTATACAATTCGTCGGGATCAATCTCGACATCGGCGATGGAAACCGGTTTGCCGTCGCGCGCCGCATTGAAGAAACAATTGCGTCTTCCTGTGTGACAGGCGACGCCCTTCTGGTCGACTTGCACCAGCAGCGTGTCGCCATCGCAGTCCCAGCGAAAATCGATCAGGGTCTGATCCTGACCGGATTTTTCACCCTTGCGCCATAATTTGCCGCGGGATCGCGAGAAATAACACACCCGCCCGGTTTGCAGGGTCTCGATAATCGCGGCCCGGTTCATCCAGGCCATCATCAGAACCTCGCCGGTGTCGTGTTGCTGGGCAATGGCTGGGACCAGCCCGGCATCGTCGAAACGAATGGCTGTAAGAATGTCGTCGAATGTGGTGTTGTCTGTCATGTGACGGTGTCCAAATTTACTGCGCTACAGTAAGTGATACTCAAAAACCACGTTTATCGCTAGAGTCAGTGAGCGAAATCAGGGAGGTCACTTGTTATTATGACCAAGGAAGATGGTTTTGACGGCAAGAGCCGCCGCGTACATGAACGTGGTGATGACCCGGCAATCAAGCTGAAGATTGCTGGTAAGACCTATGTCTGCATCAACTGGAGCCTCGGCGGTTTTTTGATCGAAGGCTATGACGGCGGCCTGACGATGGGCTCGTTAATGACGATTGAAGAGATCGGAGCCTCCAGCGCAAAAAAACCTGACAAAGACCACCATCAGTGCGCGCGTCGTGCGTGCCGATAGCGGGGCCGGTCATCTGGCATTGAATATCCTGGATATCGATTCCGCCGCCTATGGCATTCTGCAAGAGCAAATGGCCAAGAAGATGCAGGCCTTAAAGGCCGGAAAGCAGGCTTAAGGGGTTTCCGAAAGGCAGCTTCTGATGGCCTCGACATTGCTTTTCATCAGGTTGAAATACAAGTCCTTGTCCGGTGTCAGGCCGGTTCCGATGGGGTCCAGATCGGCGATCCGGGCGCCGTCTATTCCTTCAATAGCGGTGGTCAGGATGGCGGCATCGAATTGCGGTTCCTTGAACAGACAGTGGACGCCGCCGCTGGCCATCATTTGACGGATCGCGCTGATCCGTGCCGCGCCGGGGCGCTGATCCGGTGTCGGGGCAAAGGTCCCGGCGATGTTCAGTCCAAACGATTTGGCAAAGTGATTGTAGGCATCGTGATAGACGATAATCGACTTGTGGCTGACGGTGGTCAGTCGTTGGCGAAGGTCAATGTTCAGGGCTTCGATACGCTCTTTCATGCGAACCGCGTTCTGGGTATAGCGGTCTTCGTTATATGGGTCGGCGATATTTAGCTGCGCGGTGATGTCGTCGATCATGGTGATGACATTTTCCGGGTCGAGCCAGATGTGCGGGTCAGCTTCGTTCGGGGCCATGGCCACGACCCGCGATTTTTCTGAAATGATGGACAACGGTTTGACCAGCGAGGCTTCCATTGCCGGGCCGATCCAGAAGATCACATCGGCCTTTTCCAGCAATCTGGCGTCAGACGGCTTCAATGCATAATCATGGGGCGAGGTCATGCCCGACATGATCAGTTGCGGGCTGCTGACGCCATCCATGATTCCGGCGACAATTGAATGCAGTGGTTTGATGCTGACGGCGACGGTCGGCGCGTTGGTTGCTTCCTGCTCTGGCGGCGAGAAGGAATACAACAGGACGAAAATTCCGAACATCATGAATACAGGCGCGACCCACGACCACTTTCCATAGGGCTTGTCTTCGGGAACTTCAGGCGATTGAGGGCCCATGGAGGCAGTCTCCGGGAAAATCAAAATGATGCGGGAAGGTACATCCAGAATGAAAAGATGCAATACCGAATGTTATGTTATATTATAACATTTCCATAAACGATACAGCCACAGGGCAGGGCACAAGTTGGGCAAGGCAAGTTGCAAGGACAGAGGGAAGGCAGGGCTTAAGGCAAATGGGCAAGACAGTGAGCAAGGCAAAAATTTTCAAAAAACCGGGGCACGACCACGGGCGCTGCATCAAAAGCGCGCTGGATATGGCGCAGTCCCTGTGTGCGGCGCGTGGCGCTCGATTGACCGAACTTCGTCGCCGGGTGCTGGAACTGGTGTGGGCCAGTCATCGACCAATCGGGGCGTATGATCTGCTCGATAAGTTGAAGGCGGAGCGTCACAACGCCGCCCCGCCGACGGTATACCGGGCGCTGGAATTCCTGATTGAGTTGGGTTTGGTGCACCGCATCGAAAGCCTGAACGCCTATATGGGGTGTTCGGGGCCGGATGCCGGTCATTCGTCGCAGTTTCTGATCTGCCGGGATTGCGGTTCGGCGGCCGAGATCAATGACGCGCGTATCGACGCGGCCATCAACAACCTGAGCCAGGACGCAGGCTTTAGCGTCCATCACCACAGTATCGAGGTCGAGGGCCGCTGCCCCGACTGTCGGAGTACGCGCTAGATGTCCGATGATTATTTGATCAAGGCCGACGGCATTGAGGTGTCCATCGGCGGGCGTCGTATTCTCAGTCATGCCGACGCCCGGGTCGGGGCTGGCGAGATCGTCACCCTGATCGGTCCGAACGGGGCGGGCAAGACGACCTTGTTGAGAGTCATGTTGGGACTGATGTCGGCGGACCGGGGGACGGTTCAACGTCGCGCCGAACTGACCATTGGCTATATGCCCCAAAAGCTGGTTCTTGATCCGGCCTTGCCGTTGACCGTCAACGGTTTCCTTGGGCTGGGTATTCCCCGTGGCGACACGGGCCACGGTCGCCGCCTGGCGGTGCTGGATGAAGTCGGTGCGGGACTTGTTGCGGACAGTCCCATTGGCGACATATCGGGCGGCGAGATGCAGCGGGTGCTGATGGCGCGTGCCCTGTTGCGCGAACCCGACTTGCTGGTGCTCGACGAACCGGTGCAGGGCGTAGATGTCGTCGGTCAGGCTGACCTGTATGCGCTGATCCGCCATATTCGCGACGATCGAGGGTGCGCCGTGTTGATGGTGTCACACGACCTGCATGTGGTGATGGCGGCGACCGACAGGGTGATTTGCCTGAACCAACATGTTTGTTGCGCGGGTCATCCGGAAACCGTCAGCCGCCATCCGGAGTTTGTCTCGATGTTTGGCGAGAACGTCGCCGCCGAACTGGCCGTTTATCATCACCGTCACGACCACGACCACGATGTGCACGGCGATGTCGTACCTCACCACGACCATGATCACGATCACGAGGATTATTCCCATGGATGATTTTCTGATCCGTGCGGGGATCGCCGGTTTGCTGGTGGCGGCATTGGCCGGACCGTTAGGCGCGTTCGTTGTTTGGCGGCGAATGGCCTATTTCGGTGCGACCCTGTCCCATTCGGCGCTGTTGGGGATCGCGCTGGGGTTACTGATGGGGGTGGCTCCGTTGTTTGGCGTCGTTGCCGTCGGCATCGTCGTCGCCCTGATGCTGGGGTTCGGCAACCGGGGCGGCAAGGCCGGTGTGCTAAGCGAGGACACGCTGTTGGGGATCATGGCGCATGGTACGCTTGCCGTCGGGTTGGTGGTGATATCGTTCATGGACGATGTGCGCTTTGGCCTGATGGGTTATTTGTTCGGCGATATTCTGGCGGTCGGGACCGGCGACCTGTATGTGCTGTTCGGTGGTTCCGTGGTTGTCTTGCTGGCGCTGGCCGTGTTGTGGCGGCCGTTGCTGGCGGCAACGGTCAATGAAGAACTGGCGCGGGTCGAAGGTGTGCCCGTCGCCGCCGTGCGTATCGGTTATATGGTGCTGCTGGCGGTGACCGTGGCGCTGGCCATGAAGATCGTCGGCATATTACTTGTCACCTCGTTGCTGATTATTCCCGCTGCCGCAGCGCGCTGGCATTCAAGGACGCCGGAACAAATGGCGGTGCTGGCGGCGCTGGTCGGCGGAGTATCGGTACTCGGCGGACTGGCCGCGTCTTATATAGTCGACACGCCGTCGGGCCCGTCCATTGTTGTGGTTGCGCTGGTGCTGTTCGTGCTGGCCCGGGCGATGGCAACGGTCACGCGTTAAGGCTCTCAAGCGTTAAGTCGCCCGAAGCCTTTTTCCAGATCAGCGATCAGATCGTCGGTATCTTCCAGCCCCACATGCAGACGCATCAACGGCCCGCCGGTCCAGTTCGTCGCGGTGCGGATGGATGTCGGGTCGGCCGGGATCATCAGGCTTTCATAACCGCCCCAGCTATATCCCATGGGGAACAGTTCCATGCCATCGAGCATCGCATCGACAGCGGCTTTTTCGTAGCGGTCGTCCAGCACAATGCTGAACAGACCTGACGAACCGGTGAAGTCGCGCTTCCAGATGTCGTGGCCGGGACATGATGTCAGGGCAGGGTGCAGAACCTGGGCGACTTCGTCACGGCCTTGCATCCATTGGGCTATTTTCAGGGCGCTTTCCTGATGCCGGGCAAGACGCGCCGCCAGGGTGCGAATGCCGCGCAACGCCAGGTAACAATCATCGGGGGCGGCGTGCAGGCCGATGACGGAACATTCCCGTTTAACGGCGGTAAAGGCTTCTTCCGTGGTGGTGATGGTTCCCATCATCAGGTCGGAATGGCCGCCAATGTATTTGGTTCCGGCCTGCAGAGAGACGTCGACGCCGTGTTCGAGCGGGCGGAAGAAGTACCCGGCGGCCCAGGTGTTATCCATGATGGTAATAATGCCGCGCGCCTTGGCGGCTGCTACGATTGCCGGGACGTCCTGCATCTCGAAAGTCAGGGACCCGGGGGATTCAAGAAAGATCACCCGTGTGTTGTCGTCGATCAGATCAGCAATACCGGCCCCGATCATCGGATCATAATAATGAGTGTCGATGCCATAGCGTTTCAGATTGCTGTCGCAAAAGTGCCGGGTCGGGTCATACACGGTGTCGGTCATCAGCACCCGGTCGCCGGTTTTAAGAAAAGCCGTCAGCGATGCGGTCACCGCCGCAAGTCCCGAACACACGGCAATGGAACGATAGCCACCTTCCAGTTCGGTAACGGCATCTTCCAGCGCAAAGGTCGTTGTTGTCCCCCGCAAGCCATATCGGACCCCTTCATAGGGCGTACCCGATGCGTGTTCCATGTCAGCAACAGTCGGATAGGTGATGGTGGATGCGTGATAAACCGGCGGATTGACGATGCCGTGGTTATTTTCCGGGTTTCGTCCGGCCAGCAGCAGTTTCGTTTCTTTTTTCATGACCGTCCGTCCAGATTATCGAAGCTGAGATTAAACATGAGATTATACAAATGTATCAAAGGGGCAAAAAAATGAAACGTTTCAGTCCTTATAGCTTGTCGCCTCGCATTGTTCATGTTTACATAATTTCCGCTTCTTTGTTTCGATACATTCTCTGGGAGGATTTAGGGGGGTGTTTCGAAGTGAAGCTTATAAAAAATATAAACATCACCAGGGAGTGAACTAATGAGGAAATCAGTTAAATTTTTGTCTGCGCTTGCGGCCGTTGCTGTTGTCAGCACTGCTGCTTCCGCTGGCACGCTTGATGAAGTTAAGAAACGCGGCGTTCTGCATTGCGGTGTCAGCACCGGTCTGCCGGGCTTCTCTAATCCGGATGACAAGAACAATTGGTCAGGTATCGATGCCGATACGTGTCGCGCTGTTGCTGCCGCCGTTCTTGGCGATGCCAGCAAGATCAAGTTTACGCCGTTGACGGCTAAAGAACGGTGGACCGCTCTGCAGTCCAGCGAAGTCGACATGCTGTCGCGTAACTCGACCTGGACCCACACCCGTGACACCTCGCTGGGTGTCAACTTCACCGGCGTTAACTACTACGACGGTCAGGGTTTCATGGTTAGCAAATCCATTGGCGTGAAAAGCGCTAAAGAGCTGGATGGCGTTTCTGTCTGCTTGCAGGCTGGTACCACCACCGAGCTGAACCTGGCAGATTACTTCCGCGAGCACGGTATGAAGTATTCACCGATCACCTTCGACACCTCGGATCAGACGATCAAGGGTTTCGAAGCCAATCGTTGCGACATGCTGACGTCTGACCAATCGCAGCTTTATTCTCTGCGCACCAAACTGCCTGATCCGAACACCGCTATGGTTCTGCCGGAAATTATTTCCAAAGAACCTCTCGGTCCGGTTGTCAGCCAGGGTGATGATCAGTGGTTCAACATCGTTAAGTGGGTCCTGAACGCCCAGATTAACGCCGAAGAACTGGGTATCACGTCCAAGAACGTCGACAAGATGAAATCGTCGAAGAATCCGTCGGTTGGTCGTGTTCTCGGAACCGTCGGCGATGCTGGCGCCAAGCTCGGCCTCAGCGCCGATTGGGCCTACAACGCCATCAAACAGGTTGGCAACTATGGCGAAATGTTCGAGCGTAACGTTGGCTTGAATACTCCGCTGAAAATTGCCCGTGGCGTTAACGCGCTGTGGAACAAGGGCGGTATTATGTACGCCCCGCCGATCCGCTAAATCGGTAACTATTTGTTCGACCCGGTCGCGCCCGTTGGGGCGTGGCCGGGAAGGACATTTTCCAAATTTTAAATTGAAATTTCCGGGGGGGAATTCAAATCATGGCTGACAAGCAAGGACAGGCGCTTACACCGTCAAAACCGGCGCCGTGGAATGATCCGGCAGTCAGGTCCATTGTCTTCCAGGTATTGGCAATCCTTGCCCTCGGGTATTTTTTCTACGTCATCTTCCAGAACACTCTTGCCAATATGGAAAAGAGTGGCATTTCCACCGGTTTCGGGTTCCTGGGCGAGCCATCCGGTTTCGGCATTTTAATGAGCATGGTCGATTATACCGAGGCCAGCTCTTACGGGCGCACATTCCTTGTCGGTCTGCTGAACACGGTTTTGGTCGCCGCCCTTGGCATTGTATTGGCGACGTTTCTTGGTTTCGCTATTGGCGTTGCCAGATTGTCGCCTAACTGGCTGCTGGCAAAAATTGCCACCGTCTACGTTGAAACCCTGCGTAACATTCCGTTGTTGTTGCAGATGTTCTTCTGGTATTTCGCGGTACTGGCAGCGTTGCCGTCACCCCGCCAGAGTATGGATTGGGGTGGGGCGTTTTTCCTGAATAATCGCGGGTTTTATTTCCCCAGACCTGTCTTCGAAGATGGCTCCTCGATCGTTGGCATCGCCTTCGTTATTGCCGTTGTCGCCGTCGTTATGCTCGCCAAATGGGCCCATAAACGTCAGGAATCGACGGGTGAACAATTCCACACCGTCTATGTTTCCATCGGCATCCTGCTCGGGCTGCCGCTGTTGGCTTATCTTATCTCTGGTATGCCGATCAGCCTCGAATATGCGGCGCTCAAGGGGTTCAACTTCCAGGGTGGCATGCGGGTTATCCCGGAACTGATGGCCCTGTTGTGGGCGCTATCATTTTATACCGCTGCCTTTATCGCCGAAATCGTACGTGCCGGTATTCTTGCCGTCAGCCATGGCCAGTCGGAAGCGGCGCATGCGCTGGGGCTTCGTCAAGCACCGACTCTCAGACTGGTGGTTATTCCGCAGGCGCTGAGGATCATTATCCCGCCGCTGACCAGCCAGTATCTGAACCTGACCAAGAACTCGTCACTGGCAACGGCCATCGGGTATCCCGATCTGGTTGCCGTGTTCATGGGAACGACCCTGAACCAGACTGGTCAGGCAGTCGAAATCGTCGGCATGACGATGGGCGTGTATCTGACGATCAGCCTGATTATTTCGGCATTCATGAACTGGTACAACAAGCGTAAAGCGCTGGTGGAGAGATAAGCCATGAACACCGGATTCCAGGAAATCAAGGACATGCCGCCTCCGGCCAGCACCACTGGTGCCATTGGCTGGATACGCCAGAACCTGTTGTCATCGCCCGCCAATGTCGTGATGACGGTAATTGCCACGTATTTGATTCTTAGCTTCTTGCCGCCAATTCTGGATTGGGCGTTGTTCAGCGCTGATTTCTTTGGCACCAGTCAGGATGATTGTACGTCGAGCGGCGCGTGCTGGGTGTTTATCAACAAGCGTCTCGACCTGTTCATTTATGGGTTTTATCCCTCCGAGGAGTACTGGCGCGTCGACCTGGTGTTCGCCTTTTTGGCGATCACGTTCGTGCCGCAGTTTTTCGACGCTTTTCCGTACAAGAAACAGTTTGGCATCATCGCGTTGGTGGTGCTGCCCGTTGTTGCTGGGGTGTTGCTGTTGGGTGGCTCGTTTGGGCTGGCAGAGGTAGATACGAACAAGTGGGGCGGCTTGATGCTGACCCTGGTGCTGGCTTATGTCGGTATCGTTGCGGCCCTGCCGATTGGTATTTTGCTGGCGCTGGGTCGGCAATCTGAAATGCCGGTAATCCGCACCATCTGCGTCTGTTTTATTGAACTGTGGCGCGGCGTTCCGCTGATTTCGGTGCTGTTCATGGCGTCGGTCATGTTGCCGTTGTTCCTGCCCGAGGGAATGAACTTCAATAAACTGCTCAGGGCGCTGATCGGTATTGTCATGTTCCAGTCGGCCTATATGGCCGAGGTTGTGCGCGGCGGCTTGCAGGCGATCCCCAAGGGGCAGTCCGAAGCAGCAAGCGCACTGGGGATTAGCTATTGGAAGAGTATGCGCCTGATTATTTTGCCGCAGGCGCTGAAGCTGGTTATTCCCGGAATTGTTAACACCTTCATCGCGCTGTTCAAGGACACCACGCTGGTGTTGATTATCGGCCTGCTGGATATTCTGGCTTCGGTGCAATCGTCAATCGTCGATCCGGCTTGGCGAGACGTTTCGACCGAAGGTTATGTTTTCGCAGCGTTTAGTTTCTGGATCTTCTGTTTCAGCATTTCGCGATACAGCCAGCGGCTTGAGCGAAAACTTAACACCGGTCACAAGAACTAATTTTTCAGGTTTCGTGTAAGGAAAATAAATATGTCCAATACTGCAACCAACACTGAAAGCCAGGCATCGAACGATGGCCTCGCCATCGAGATCAAAGGCATGCACAAATGGTATGGCGATTTCCATGTCCTGAAAGATATCAATCTGGAAGTTCAACAGGGGGAGCGCATCGTTATTTGTGGTCCGTCCGGTTCCGGAAAGTCGACGATGATCCGCTGCATTAACCGTCTGGAAGAACATCAGCAGGGACAGATTTTCGTTCAGGACAACGAGCTGACCGATGACATCAAGAAGATTGATGAAATCCGTCGCGAAGTCGGCATGTGCTTCCAGCACTTCAATTTGTTCCCGCATTTGTCGGTTCTGGAAAATTGCACGCTGGCCCCGATCTGGGTGCGCAAGACGCCGAAGGTCGAAGCCGAAGAAATCGCCATGAAGTATCTGGAACGTGTGAAAATTCCCGATCAGGCAGCCAAGTTCCCAGGTCAACTGTCGGGTGGCCAGCAACAACGCGTCGCCATTGCCCGTTCACTGTGCATGAACCCCAAGGTTATGCTGTTCGATGAGCCAACATCGGCGCTTGATCCGGAAATGATTAAAGAAGTTCTTGATGTTATGGTCGAGTTGGCCGAAGAAGGCATGACCATGTTGTGTGTGACTCACGAAATGGGCTTCGCCAAAAAGGTCGCCAACCGGGTGATCTTTATGGATGCGGGACAAATCGTCGAAGAGAATGAACCGAACGAGTTCTTCAACAATCCGCAAAACGACCGTACCAAGATGTTCCTGAGCCAGATTCTGGAACACTGATTGAATTAGGAATACCAAGATGAAAAGCCTGAGAGAACGCGCCGAGCTGGCGACCAAGGAAGTTCAGGATATCCTGGGCGTGTCGGCTGACACGCATCCCAAGGAAATCGCCGACGCCCTGGAGCAGGCGATTATCACGGCGCTGCTGGAAGAACGTAAACGCTGTGCCGATGTGGCCTTCAATTGCTGCATCGAGGATCAGGACAAGGCCCATCAAGTGGCCGACGAGATCAAGCGCGTCAACACTGCGTTGGTGGCTAATTTATCGTCTTTACGCTAGCGCACTGCGTGGCGCGACCTCTGGAAGCCAAGCTTTAATTGGCGGTAGGATTAAGCTCCTGTCGCCATTCTTGTTTTGACTTCCTGTGAACAAAAGAGCCAAGGGGCGAAGAGCCCCGCCCGGCGATTGAGGGGCAGCATTTATGGCCCGATCGGCGTGTTCGCGTCGTTGCCCCATTCAGCCCATGAACCGTCATAGACGGGGACTTCTTCCTTTCCCAACAGATACAGGCAAAACGCCGTTACCGATGCGGTAACGCCGGACCCGCAACTGACGGTGATTGGCTTGGTGAAATCGACATCGGCTTCATCGAAGGCGGCCTTGATTTCGTCAGCCGATCTGAATTTGTAGTCTTCTTTTGGGTTCATCAGATTGACGAAGGGAAGATTGAGGCTGCCCGGAATATGACCAAATTTTTCCGACGGACGGGGTTCATGGTCAATGCCTTCAAAGCGTCCAGTGCTGCGGGCGTCGATGACCTGAAATTTCTTGGTGTCCAGGTTTCTCGTCATCTGAGACATGTTCTTGACCAGGGTGTTGTTCATGCGGGCGGTAAAGTGTCGTTCCTGTACGGTGGGGTCGTCTTTTTCCAGCGGGAATTTCGCTTTGCCCCATTTCGCCAGGCCACCATCCAGCACACATACGTCGGAGTGGCCGAATACCCGGAACATCCACCACACCCGGCACGCCGCCATGGCGCCGCCGGCGTTGCCGTAAATGACGATGCGATTACCGTCGCCAAGTCCCAGCTTGCGAACTTTCGATGAAAACTTTTCCGGCGACGGAAGCATGTGCGGCAGGTCGCTGTCGGAATCGCAAATCTCGTCGATATCAAAGAAGACGGCGCCTGGAATGTGCCTGAAGCCGTATTCCTCGCGGGCGTCTTGGTCATTATGGGGCAGGTAGTAGGTCGCATCGACAACACGCACGTCCGGTGCGTTCAGATGCTCATGTAGCCATTCGGGGCTGACCAATGCGTCAGGGTTGACGAATTCCATGGTGGGTATTCTCCTAAAGCCAGTCGGGGACCGGCAGGTTTTTCGAGCGCAAGAAGTCAGGATTGAACATCTTGCTCATGTAACGGGTTCCGGAATCGCACAACATGGTGACGATGGTGTGACCGGGGCCCAAATCACGCGCCATACGGATGGCACCGGCGACGTTGACGCCGCTGGACCCGCCCAGGCAGAAGCCTTCATTTTTCAAAAGATTAAAAGCGATGGGCAGGGATTCTTCATCGGAAATTCTATAAGGCATATCGACGTTAAGCCCTTCCAGATTGGCGGTGATCCGCCCTTGGCCGATGCCTTCGGTGATGGACGTGCCTTCGGCTTTCAACTCGCCGTCGTTGTAATGACCGAACAGGGCCGATCCCGTCGGGTCGGCGATGCCGATTTTAACGCCCGCGTTTTTGGCCCTTAAGGATTCAGCGACACCGGCCAGCGTTCCGCCGGTACCAACGGAGCAGATAAAGCCATCGACCTTGCCATCGGTCTGTCGCCAGATTTCCGGACCGGTGGTTTCGACATGGGCACGGCGGTTGGCGACGTTGTCGAACTGGTTCGCCCAGACCGCGCCATTGGCATTGCTGTCGTTTAATTCAGCCGCAATTCTTTCTGACACATGGATGTAGTTTTCCGGATTACTATACGGTACCGCCGGGACTTCGCGCAGGTCGGCCCCGCACAGGCGCAGCATGTCTTTCTTTTCTTGGCTCTGGGTTTCGGGGATGACAATGACGGTGCGATAACCAAGCGCATTGGCGACCAGCGTCAGCCCAATGCCGGTATTGCCCGCCGTTCCCTCGACAATGACTCCGCCCGGTTTCAGCAGGCCTTTTTCTTCGGCATCGCGGACGATAAATAATGCCGCCCGGTCTTTGACCGATCCACCCGGATTGGCGTATTCGGCCTTGCCCAGAATTTCACAACCGGTTGCATCGGATGCGGCGTTCAGGCGGACCATAGGGGTGTCGCCGATAGCACCGATAAAGCCGTCTTGAATGGTCATGAATATCTTTCTCAGGTTGTCCAGAAATCGAAGAACGAGATTACCCAGCCACGCCGGTGCAATCAAGAACCACTGCCAAGCCACTTGTCGCGCAGCATTTGGTGATTGACGCGGAGCCAGTACAACGCGATCAGGGTCATGGAATTGGTGATTTTGCCTTGATCAAGCCAGTCGAAGGCTTCTTCCGGGCTGGCGGTAAAGACGCGGATGTCTTCGTTTTCGTCGGCCAGTCCGTGAATGCCACCGGCGTTCGATGCATGCGTGCGTCCGCAATACAGGTAAACGGATTCCGCCGAACATCCCGGCGATGCGAAGTAATGCTGGATCGGGTAGATCTCGCTGACAGTGCAGTCGGCTTCTTCGACGGCTTCGCGGCGGACCACGTCTTCAGGTCCGCTGTCCGTCTCGTCGATCATGCCGGCGACGCATTCGATCTCCCACGGCGAAATGTCGTCGGGTACGCGCGGCGATGACAACGCCGCCATGACGCCGATGCGGAACTGTTCGATCATCACCAGTTTGTCCAGGTCCGGATCGTACAACAGGACGGCGACAGCGTGGCCGCGTTCCAGCAATTCGCGCGAGACGACGTCGCTCCAACCGCCTGCAAAAAGGCGATGCTTCACAAGGAAATGCTCAATCTTGCAATAGCCGTCATAGGGTCTGGATTGTTCGATGATCTCTACGTCGTCGGGGGTCATTGCCTTCATGGGGTCACTCGCCGGAAACAGGGTTGCGCCAAAGCGACAGAATACACTGCTTGCGGTTTAACCCCAGAATCTTCCCGATGAGCCGATGACGACAGTGATCAGCCCCAGCATCGTGTTGGCGTGGACGATCTGGCGAATGCTGTTCAGGTGACCGGCAGCCACCGGCCATTCTGACGCCGCGACGGCGGCACCGAACTTCTGATACGGCCCCACATATAGATAGACGAACAGGGCGATCATTAACAAGCCGACGATGTGCATGGAGTTGATGGCAAGCCCGGCAGAATCGAAGTCGCCGAAGTCCATGTAGACTTGCGCATAACCGGTCAGCGGCAGGGCGATGACGATAATCCAGACCAGCTTTAAAAAGCGCTTGAACACAGAATTCCAGACAGCGAGCCTTTGCGGCGGTTCCAGCTGTCCCAGGCTGGGGCGCAAAATAAAGTAGGCGAAGAACATACCGCCGACCCAGACAGTGGCAGCGAGTCCATGGATGGCGGAAAAAATGATTGTACTGTCGGGCATGGTGTCGGTGTCCTGTCGGTTGGGGTCGAGATTCTATATAGGGTTTGTGTAGGTAGGGTAAAGGGGTGTTCTAAAAACGGTCCATTGCAAGTCCGTTCAGGTCGATGTCCGGCGTCCTGCCCGATACCAGATCGGCGATGGCGCGCCCCGAACCGCAAGACATGGTCCAGCCCAGCGTGCCGTGACCGGTATTAAGATACAGGCTTTTGATCGGCGTCATGCCCAGCACCGGGACGCTGTCGGGCGTCTTGGCGCGCAGTCCGGCCCACGGATCGGGGTCCGTGAGATCGCACGCCCCGGGAAGCAGTTCTGCTGCGGCCTTTAACATGATCGCCGTGCGCTCGGTATCGATGTCGGTGTTGTAACCGGCAATTTCGGCGGTCCCGGCGATGCGCAATCTGGACCCCAGTCGGCTGTAGACCAGTTTGCGCTCGTTCTCGGTCAGGCTGGTTTTGGGTGCAAGGTTGGCGTCGATAATTGGCAGAGTGACAGAATATCCCTTGGCCGGATAAATCGGCAGATGGATACCCAGCGGCCTTAACAACAACGGTGAGTAACTGCCCAGCGCCAGCACGGTGGCGTCGGCTAGCAGGACTTCGCCATCGCCGAGCTCGACGCCGGTAACAGCACCCGATGAGGTGAGCAGTCGTTCGATGTCGCAGCCATAGCGGAATTTCACACCCAGGTCGGCGGCGTGTCCGGCCAGTGCCTTGGTGAATGCGTGGGCATCGCCGCTTTCATCGTCGGACGCGAGAATGCCGCCCGCCAGTTGGCCGGTGTCGAGCGCATGGACGAGGGCAGGCTCGGTGCTGACGCATTCCCCACCCGATAGCAGTTGTTGCTCGAAGCCATGCCCGCGCATGGTTTCGGCATGCTTGCAGGCGCGATCGTAATCTTTGGTCTGGCCGTAAAAATGCAGGACGCCATCAGTGCGCTGGTCGTATTCGATGCCGATTTCAGCTCGAAGCGCGATCAGCGAGGCGCGGCTGTAAAGCGCGACACGAAGGGTGCGTTCAATATTCTGGCTGACCCGCCCGGCGGTGCAGTTGACAAGAAACCGGATACACCAGTTCCATAGCACCGGGTCGGCTTTCAAACGGAACTTCAACGGAGCGTCCGTGCGACCAAGCCATTTTATGATGTTGCCCAGCGCCGATGGCGTCGCCCATGGTTCGGCATGGCTGGCGGCGATCTGGCCACCATTGGCGAAGCTGGTTTCCATGCCTGGGGCGTCTTGCCGGTCGACGACGGTAACATCCAGTCCGGCGCGCGCCAGATAGTATGCCGTCGTCACGCCGATCACACCGGCACCCAATACCAGGGTCGTCTTGTTTTTGTTGTCGCTCATAAGGTCGATCTTATACACGCAGTCCGGCAATGCTATGATGGAAATATGACCGATGCCCGATTGTTGATGATCAGCGAAATGACTGCCGCCGACGCCGCCACCATCGCCGCGGGGACACCTGAGCGCGAGTTGATGGAAGCGGCAGGCGGGGCTGTTGCCAGAGAAATCCTTAAACGCTGGCAGCCGCGACCGACGGTGGTGCTGGTCGGGCCCGGAAACAATGGCGGCGATGGACTGATTGTCACCCGGCTTTTATCTGAAGCGGGCTGGACGGTGAAAACCGCCTACCTGAAAGATTTATCCATGGGTGTTCTAGATGGCGATACGTTGGGCTCTTCGGTTGACGACCTGTTGGTCGTGGATGCCCTGTTCGGGGCCGGGCTGACACGGCCTGTCGAAGGCGTCGCCGCCGATATCTTCGATGCGATCAACGAACGCGGCCTCGATTGCGTTGCCGTCGACATGCCAAGCGGCATCGATGGCGACAGCGGAGCCATTCGGGGGGTCGCACCAAAGGCGCAATTGACGGTGACTTTTTTCCGTCGCAAGCCTGGGCACCTGTTGCTGCCGGGGCGTGATTTGTGTGGCGAGGTCATCGTCGCAGATATCGGCATTCCCGATCTTGTGCTCGACGATATCAACCCGAACACATTTGCCAACGGCCCGGACCTGTGGCGGCAGCGGTTCCCTCGTCGCCAGGCAACGGATCATAAATACACCCACGGCCATGCGGTTGTCGTTGGCGGTGGGGAAATGACCGGGGCGGCCCGACTGGCGGCGACGGCGGCAAGGCGTATCGGGGCGGGACTGGTCAGTCTTGCGGTGCCGCCTGCGGCATTTGATTCTTACGCGGCGGGTGAGCCCGGCAATATCGTCAAAAACGTCGCCGATACAAACGCTCTGGCGGACCTGTTTGTCGACGAGCGCAAAAACGCGGTGCTGGTCGGCCCCGGCTGCGGGGTCGATGGACGGACTCGGGATTTTACTTGTGCCGCGCTGGCGTCCGGTAGGGCGGTGGTCATTGATGCCGATGCTTTGACCGTCTTCGCCGACGACCCCGATGTTTTGTTCAAGGCGATTGCACAAGCAGGGCCGGTGGTGCTGACCCCGCACGAAGGCGAATTTGGCCGCCTGTTCGATTGGCAGGGTGACAAGCTGAGTCGCGCCCGCAAGGCGGCTGAGTCCAGCGGTGCCGTTGTCTTGCTGAAAGGTGCCGATACGGTTGTTGCCGCACCCGACGGTATGGCGGCGATCAACGAGGGCGCACCGCCAACACTGGCGACGGCCGGGTCCGGCGATGTACTGGCTGGGTTTGTCGTCGGCTTGCTGGCCGAGGGAATGAGCGCTTTCGATGCGGCATGTGCAGCGGTCTGGTTGCATGGTCAGGCGGCCAGCGATTTCGGTCCCGGACTGATCGCCGAAGATTTGGCGATTTCGGTTTCTGGGGTGTTGCAACGGCTGCTCGAACCGGGTGACAATCAGGCATGAACGAAAGCAGCAAAACAGGTTTTTTAGAGCGCACATTGCGCAATGTGCGAAATGCATGGCAGGGGATTGCCGGGGCCGCCTATGACGAGTCTGCGGCCAGCATGCAGCCGGACCTGCCCGATGACGATGCGGCGCGTTTGAGCGAGCAAATGCATGCGTGTCTGGAGACCCGCGGTGGCGAGGTTTCGGCGCGCGCCCGTGCCGCTGCGCTTGGCCGGGCCTATATGGCGTTGAACAAGACCGGTCGCGAGCGGTTCCTGGGCGTCATGGCAAACGAATTCGATGTCGATCACGACGCTGTAGCCAAGGACGCAGCGGCCCTGTCGGGTGCTGGTGACGATGGCGAGCGCAATCGGGCCGAGGCGATCTTGCGCAAGTCATTGATCGCGCCACGGGTGAAACTGCTGACCCAGTTCAATGCCTTGCCCGAAGGGGTCAAGTTTCTGGTCGATATGCGCGCCGATCTGTTGGGCCCGGCGAAGCGCGATACGGCCCTGAAGGGGCTGGAAAGGGACCTGAAGGATCTTCTGAAAACATGGTTCGATGTCGATTTCCTGGAACTGCGTCGCATCACATGGGACACGGCGTCGGCCAGCCTGTTGGAAAAGCTGATCGCGTACGAGGCCGTGCACGCCATCGAAAGCTGGGATGACCTGAAGAACAGACTTGATTCCGACCGCCGCTGTTTTGCCTATTTCCATCCACGAATGCCCGACGAGCCCCTGATCTTTGTCGAGGTAGCACTGGTCGATGGTTTGAGCGGCAGCGTTCAGGCGCTGCTGGATGCCGATGCGCCGGTGATTGACCCGGCAGGGGCCAATACCGCGATCTTTTATTCCATTTCGAACGCCCAAAAAGGTCTGGCCGGAATCAGTTTCGGTCACTTCCTGATCAAGCGGGTGGTCGCCATGCTGTCTGAAGAATTCAAGGGGCTAAAGACGTTCTCGACATTGTCGCCGGTGCCCGGTTTCAAGGACTGGCTGGACAAGTATCTTGTTGCCGATGATGAAGCCGGTCTTCTGAAGCCTGTAAACGAGGCTGGATGGGCCGAAGATGACGCCAAATCCGATGCCCTGCGCGACCCGTTGCTGCGCCTGTGCGCGCGCTATCTGTCACAGGAAAAACATTCTGGTGATGCCGAGCGGGCGCTTAATCCTGTGGCTCATTTCCACCTTAGCAACGGTGCCAGAATGGAGCGCCTCAACTGGCTCGGCGATACCTCTGACAATGGGCTGGGTCAGGGTGCCGGGTTGATGATCAATTACCTCTATAAGCTCGACGATATCGAAAAAAATCACGAGGCTTATACATCGACCGGCAAGGTCGCAATGTCGTCGGGATTCAAGTCGCTGCTAAAGGGTTAAGCGACCAGCGTTTTGAGTGTCAGCGTCTTTATCGTCTTGATGTAATGGCGCTGCGACCAGCCACATTCACGGGTCAGTTGTTCCCATATCTGCACCGATAGCTGGGACCAGAGGATGTCCGTCGCTTCTTTAACGGAGTGATCAGGCGACAGGGTGCCATCTTTTTTTAGAGCCTTGACGGCAGCCTCGCAGCCATCACGAATGGCCGCCAGACGATCATCCCATGCCTGCCTTGCGGCTTCGTCGGTGTCTTGCATGGCGATCAGGGCCTTGGCGACACCGTGTATTTCAGGAATGTAATTTCCCCAGGCCTCGATAAAGGCCTCTAACCGCTCCACCCCCGTCGTCGCATTGCGGCTCGCCATAAGCCTTTCGTCGACGTTCTTTATCTCGTCCAGATGTCGGGTTGTCGCGATCAGCAATTCGGCGCGGGTGGGGAAGTGCAGGTATACGGCCTGACGGCTGATGCCAGCGGTTTTGGCAATGTCGCTCATTCTGACACCATTGCCCTGACCCGCTTCCAGTAGCATCCAGGCGGCGTTCAAAATTCGATTGCGGGTTTCGTTTATATCACTTGACATCATGTAAAGTAACGCCTACTTAACGCCCTGTCAATTGACACGGTGTCAAGTGAGACGAAGTGAGCAACCAATCCAACAGGAGAGCGTGATGAAAGACATGGAAAACACCCCGGTGCTGGTGCTGGGCGGCAAGGGCAAGACGGGCCGTCGTGTGGTCGAACGGCTTAAGAATCGTGGCAGGGAAGCGATTGTCGCATCGCGGTCAACAAACCCCGGTTTCGACTGGAACGACCGTGAGACCTGGGCTGAAAATTTGCAGGGCATCGGCGCCGTTTACATTACCTATCAGCCAGACCTTGCGGTTTCGGGAGCGGTCGATAACATCCGTCACTTCACAGAAATGGCACTACAGGCAGGTGTTCGCAGGCTTGTGTTGCTGTCGGGGCGCGGCGAGGAAGAAGCCCAGCGCGCCGAACAGGTGCTTCAAGACAGTGGGGCGGACTGGACAATCGTTCGCGCCGGATGGTTTGCCCAGAATTTCAGCGAGAACTTTCTGATTGATGGTGTGCTGTCGGGGCAGGTCGTGCTGCCGGCATTCAAGACGAAAGAGCCGTTTGTCGATGCCGACGATATTGCCGACGTGGTTGTCGAGGCCTTGATGGACGACCGGCACATCGGCGAACTGTATGAAGTTACCGGGGGACGCCTGATATCCTTTGGCGAGGCGGTCGGGGAAATCGCTGCGGCGGCGGGCCGCGATATTCAGCTCATCGAGGTCTCGCACGAAGAATACAAGGACCTGTTGGGCGCCCAACAGCTTCCAGACGACCTTGCCTGGCTGATCATGTATCTGTTTACGACCATTATGGACGGACGAAACGAGCATCTGAATGATGGCGTTCAGCGTGCATTGGGGCGTGAGCCGAAGGACTTTACCGAATATGCTCGCGACGTCGCGGCGACCGGGGCCTGGGCCCCGCAGAATTAAGGACTGTCTATGAAGGTTTGTATTGTCGGTGCCTCGGGCAAGCTTGGTCAGTACATGGTGCAGCACGCGCTGGACCGTGGATACCAGGTGGTCGGCGTGTGTCGAGCCAAAAGCGTCGACAAGCTGAGCCATTTTAAGGGGCGCATCACCATCGTTGCTGGGGCGACGAATGACACCCGGGTGATCAAACAGGGCGTTGCAGAATGCGACGGCGTCCTGTGCGTGCTTGTCCCATGGGGTGTTGACAATTATGCCGCGGGCACCGCTCAGGCGGTGCTGGATCATGCGCCCCCCGATGCCAGGCTGGTGTTTTCCTGTGGTTGGCACATTACCCGCGATGGGCTTGATGTGTATTCATGGCCGTTTATATGGCTGCTGAAGGTTGTCGGTTGGTTAGGGCGGTTAGCGCGCATCGTCGACATCGACGATCAGGTCGAGGCCGCGCGGCGCGTCTTCGAGAGCGATAGCCGCTGGACGATCGTCCGCGGCAGTGATCTTGAAGAGGGGAAAAGCCAGGGGTTGCCAGCCTGGAGCAAGCATGTCGGTGATCCTGTGTTGAAAAGCAACATCACCCGCAGGGTGGACTTTGCCCTGTTCATGGTCGAGGCCCTGAAGAACGAGAATTTGGTCCATCAGGTGCCAGCGATTGTCGGTTGCAAAACGCCGTCGGCCGTTTCCCGGGTTGCTGATTGAAGGCGATCAATTGTCTATACAAGCCCGATGATTTCGAGAAGAATCACCAAGCCTGTGCAGCGACTGGCAAAATCGCCGCTTCATCAGGCTTCAAGGCGCAGATAATAGGGACAGGTCGGCGATTGACAGGCGGCCTTAATTGTATAGATTAGCGGCCCCGCCAAGGGGTCATCTATTTGCTTGTCGGCGGGCGTGGTGGAATTGGTAGACACGCAGGTTTTAGGTACCTGTGACGCAAGTCGTGGAGGTTCAAGTCCTCTCGCCCGCACCAAGCACCAAGGCTGTAGTTTTAACGAATTAATTCCGATTGGGAATATCCATGCAGGTTACTGAAACGAAGTCCGAAGGTCTGTTGCACGAATTCACCGTTGTCGTTACCGCAGCGGTAATCGAAGAATATGTCACTGACCGTTTGAAGGAAATGTCGAAAACCGCACGTCTGCCGGGCTTCCGTCCGGGCAAGGTGCCGGTATCGTTGCTGCGCCAACAGTACGGCCCGTCGGTAATGGGTGAAGTTCTGGAGCGCACCGTCAATGAAACCTCAGAGAAAGCCATCAGTGATCACAATCTGATCCCGGCCATGCAGCCGAAGATCGAATTGACGAATTTCGATCAAGGTGGTGATCTGGAATACACCATGGCCGTCGAGGTAATTCCCGAAATCAAGATGATGGATTTCTCCAAGATCAGCATGGAGCGGATGGTCGTCAAAGCCGACGAAGATGAAATCAACAAGACCCTGGACCGTCTGGCCAAGGCCCACAAGACTTCGACTGTGGTGAAGAAAGCGCGCGCAGCCAAGAACGGCGACAGCGTTATTATTGATTTCGTCGGCAAGGTCGACGGCGAGGAATTCGCCGGTGGCAAGGCCGAAGACTTTGCGCTGGAACTGGGTTCCGGCAGCTTCATTCCCGGCTTTGAAGACCAGTTGGTCGGCGCCAAGCCCGGCGAACATGTCGAAGTCAATGTATCATTCCCCGATGAATACGGGGCCGAGGAACTGGCCGGTAAGGACGCAGTCTTCGATGTCGACATCAAGGAACTGCAGGAATCGACTCCGGCGGCTATCGATGATGAATTGGCCAAGAAGGTTGGCGTTGATGATCTTGATACGCTGAAGCAGACCATTCGCGATGAACACGAACGCGAATTCAAGGAAATGGCGCACCAGCGCTTGAAGCGTTCCCTGCTCGACGAACTGGACGGCGCCCATGATTTTGAGGTTCCGGCTGGTCTTGTCGAAGGCGAAATGGATGCGATTATGGCTCAATACATGGAGCACCTGAAACAGGACGCTGAACAAGGTCATGACCACGACCACAGTGAACACGAAGGTAAATCTGATGAGGAAATCCGTGAAAGCTATCGCGAGATCGCCGAACGTCGCGTTTCCCTTGGTTTGCTGCTGTCGGAAATCGGTCGCGAGAACAATCTGACCGTCAGTCAGGAAGACCTGAACAAGGGTGTCATGGCCGAAGCCCGTCGTTATCCCGGACAGGAGCAGATGGTCGTCGACTATTATTCCAAGAACCCGGAAGCCATGCAGGGACTGCATGCTCCGCTGATGGAAGACAAGGTCGTAGAATTCATTCTTGAAATGGCAAAGGTCAAGGACAAGACCGTTTCCATTGACGAGTTGACGAAAGAGCCCGAAGAAGCGCCGAAGAAGAAGGCCAAGAAAGCGCCTGCGGCTAAAAAAGATAAGCCTGCGGTAAAAAAGAAAGCGGCTCCGAAAAAGAAGGTGCCTGCGGCCAAGAAAGCGGCACCGAAGAAAGACAAGAAATAGCACCTCTATGGGCTGTTGATTGAACCCCCGGAATTGTGCAGTGTTTCCGGGTTAAGGTATTTAGATTCGAGGAAGCCGGTTAAACATGAACGATCCGATTGAGACACAAATGAGCGGACTGATTCCCATGGTCGTCGAGACGACCAATCGGGGAGAGCGTTCCTATGACATTTATTCACGCCTGTTGAAGGAAAGGATTATCTTTCTGACCGGCGGTGTCGATGATCATGTCGCCAGCGTGGTCTGTGCCCAACTGCTGTTTCTGGAATCGGAAAACCCGACCAAGGATATCTCGTTCTACATCAACTCGCCGGGCGGCATCGTTACCTCTGGTTTGGCGATTTACGACACCATGCAATACATTCGGCCCGAAGTTTCGACCGTTTGTATCGGACAAGCCGCGTCCATGGGATCGTTCCTGTTGTGCGCAGGAACCAAGGGCAAGCGGTTCGCGTTGCCCAATGCACGGGTGATGATCCATCAGCCGTCGGGCGGTGCCCAAGGCCAGGCCACAGACATCGAAATTCAGGCCAAGGAAATACTGTCGTTGAGGGCGCGTCTGAACCAGATTTATGCCGACAACACCGGCCAGCCGCTAAAAGTCATTGAAGAAGCCCTCGAGCGCGATAATTTTCTGTCGCCCGATGAAGCCAAGGAGTTCGGGCTGATCGATGAAGTCGTCACCAGCCGTCCGGTTACCGACGATGACGACGAAACAGCGTCCGATTCCGACAAGGAATGATTCTCCTTTTAAGGCCGCGTTAATAAACACATATCAGTATTGTGATGGCGCTAAACCAAGCTGCTCTTGCGAGGGGGCATGCGCAAGGTCTAGTATTTATCACTATCAGCCCTTATATCAGCGGCTGAGAGCACGAACGGAGTATCCATGAGCAAGACCACCAACGGCGGCGACTCGAAGAATACGCTTTACTGCTCGTTTTGCGGAAAAAGCCAGCACGAGGTACGCAAGCTGATTGCCGGACCGACCGTATTCATCTGTGATGAATGCGTCGAACTGTGCATGGATATTATCCGCGAAGAGCACAAGACCTCGCTGGTTAAGTCCGGCGACGGTGTGCCGACGCCGAATGAAATCAACACGGTGCTTGATGACTACGTAATCGGGCAGAGCCATGCCAAGCGGGTTTTGTCGGTCGCCGTTCATAACCATTACAAGCGCCTGGGTCATACCGGCGGCAACAATGAAGTCGAACTGGCGAAGTCCAATATCCTGCTGGTCGGACCGACCGGTTGCGGCAAGACCTTGCTGGCCCAGACCCTTGCCAGAATTCTCGACGTGCCGTTCACCATGGCCGATGCAACGACCCTGACCGAAGCAGGCTATGTCGGTGAAGACGTTGAAAATATCATTTTGAAACTGTTGCAGTCCGCCGATTACAACGTCGAGCGTGCACAGCGCGGTATTGTCTATATCGATGAAGTCGACAAGATTTCACGCAAGTCCGATAACCCGTCGATCACCCGCGATGTATCGGGCGAGGGTGTTCAGCAGGCATTGCTGAAAATCATGGAAGGCACGGTCGCCAGCGTTCCCCCGCAGGGTGGACGCAAACACCCGCAACAGGAATTCCTGCAAGTCGACACGACCAACATCCTGTTTATTTGCGGTGGCGCATTCGCCGGTCTGGACAAGATCATATCGAACCGCGGCAAGGGCCAGAGCATCGGCTTCGGTGCCGACGTGCGCTCGCCCGAAGAACGCAACACCGGGGAAATCCTGCGTGATGTGGAGCCAGAAGATCTGCTGAAATTCGGCCTGATCCCTGAATTTGTCGGTCGTTTGCCTGTTTTGGCGACGCTCGACGATCTCGACGAATCGGCACTGATGGAAATTCTGACGGCGCCGAAAAACGCGCTGGTCAAGCAGTACCAGCGTCTGTTCGAGATGGAAGACGTCAATCTGACGTTTACAGACTCAGCGCTTGTAAGCATCGCTAAAAAAGCAGTCGAGCGCAAAACCGGAGCGCGCGGCCTGCGTTCAATCATGGAAAACATCCTTTTGGATACCATGTTCGAGCTTCCGGGGCTTGAGAGCATTGAAGAAGTCGTTATCAACGGCGAAGTTGTCGATGACAGCGCACAACCGCTCTATATTTACTCGGATCGCGCCGAAGAGGTCGAATCAAGCGCTTAAAGTCGATTTAAGCGCCTGAACAGGCATTCTACCGCCGCTTTTTTTTGATTTACCCCCATTTCTTGGGAAAACCGCCCTTGAATGGGGCGTTGTTATGCCCCACCTTTGTATTTCTTGATTGTTCCGATTCTTCGCCATCGATTCTGTCGGTGGCGACAACAACCAGCATCTACAGAGGCAAAATGAGCAAATCCGATATAAGCCACGCTGAAACCAACGTCTTTCCTGTTCTTCCGTTGCGCGACATCGTGGTCTTCCCACACATGATCGTGCCGTTGTTCGTTGGCCGCGACAAATCCGTGCGCGCGCTGGAAGATGTGATGACAGACGACAAGCAGATTTTGCTGCTGGCCCAGAAAAATGCCGCCGAAGACGACCCCACGGTCGACGATATCTATGACATCGGCACGGTTGCAACCGTGCTGCAATTGCTGAAACTGCCCGACGGCACCGTCAAGGTGCTTGTCGAAGGCGGCGAGCGTGCGCGGGTCGACAAGTACACCGACAATGAAGATTTTTTCGAAGCCGTGGCCAGCATTCTGGATGAAGACGCCGGCGACGATCAGGAAATGGAAGCGCTGTCGCGTTCCGTCGTTACCCAGTTCGAACAGTACATCAAGCTGAACAAAAAAATTCCGCCCGAAGCGCTGGTGTCTATTAATCAGATCGAAGATTCAGGCAAGTTGGCTGACACCATCGCCTCGCATCTGGCGTTGAAGATTTCAGAAAAACAGGAACTGCTGGAAACCCGGACCATCGCCGAAAGGCTGGAACGGATTTATTCGTTCATGGAATCGGAAATTGGTGTCTTGCAGGTGGAAAAGAAAATCCGTCGCCGGGTCAAAACCCAGATGGAGAAGACCCAGCGCGAGTATTACCTGAACGAACAGATGAAGGCGATCCAGAAGGAACTTGGCGAGACCGAGGACGGCAAGGACGAGCTGACCGAACTGGAAGAGCGCATCGAAAAAACAAAGCTGTCGAAAGAAGCCAAGGAAAAATCCTTAGGTGAATTGAAGAAGCTGAAGAACATGAGCCCGATGTCGGCCGAAGCGACGGTCGTGCGCAACTATCTCGATTGGATGCTGTCCATACCCTGGAAGAAACGCACCCGCGTCGGCAAGGACATCAAAAAGGCGAAGAAGATTCTGGATGCCGATCACTATGGCCTGAAGAAGGTCAAAGAGAGGATATTGGAATATCTGGCCGTGCAGCACCGGACCAACAAGGTCAAGGGACCGATCCTGTGTCTTGTTGGACCGCCGGGTGTCGGCAAGACGTCTTTGGGGAAATCCATTGCGTCGGCGACCGGACGGAACTTCGTGCGCATGAGCCTTGGTGGTGTGCGCGACGAATCAGAAGTGCGCGGCCATCGCCGTACCTATATCGGCTCGATGCCGGGTAAGGTCATTCAGGGGATGAAGAAGGCGAAAGCCTCGAATCCGCTGTTCCTGCTCGATGAAGTCGACAAGATGGGCAACGACTGGCGTGGTGATCCGGCGTCGGCGTTGCTAGAAGTCCTTGACCCGGAACAGAACTCAACTTTCAACGATCATTACCTGGAGGTCGATTACGACCTGTCCGACGTAATGTTCGTGACCACGGCCAATACCATGAACATGCCGTCACCGTTACTTGATCGTATGGAGATCATCCGCCTGTCGGGTTACACCGAAGACGAAAAGGTGGAAATCGCCAAGCGTCACCTGATCGACAAACAGGTCGAACAGCATGGCCTGAAGGCCAAGGAATGGTCCATTTCAGACCAAGCGCTTCGTGACTTGATTCGGTATTACACGCGGGAGTCCGGGGTTCGTAATCTGGAACGTGAAATTGCCAACCTGACCCGCAAGGCGATCAAGGAAATCATGCTTGGCGATTCCAAGAAGATATCTGTCAGCCGCCGGAACCTGGCGAAGTATGCGGGTATCAAGCGCTATCGCTATGGCGAGGCGGAAAAGGATGACCTGATCGGCGTCACCACCGGGCTGGCCTGGACCGAAGTCGGCGGCGAGTTGCTTTCCATTGAATCGGTCATGATGCCGGGTAAGGGCAAGATGACGATCACCGGTAAACTGGGCGATGTGATGCAGGAATCCATTCAGGCGGCGAAGTCTTTCGTTCAGTCGCGCGCCATCGATTTCGGCATTGCCCCGCCGATCTTCAGTAAAAAGGACATTCACGTCCATGTGCCCGAAGGCGCGACGCCAAAGGACGGTCCGTCTGCCGGTGTTGGTATGTGTACGTCCATCGTTTCGGTTCTGACCGGTATCGCTGTTCGCAAAGATGTCGCCATGACTGGCGAAATCACCCTGCGCGGACGGGTATTGCCCATCGGCGGTTTGAAGGAAAAACTGTTGGCGGCCCATCGTGGTGGCATCAAGACGGTTTTGATCCCGCAAGATAACGAAAAAGATCTGGCCGAGATTCCGGCAAACGTCAAAAAGGGTCTGGAGCTGATTCCGGTGTCCAGCGTCGAGGAAGTTCTGGAGCATGCTCTGGTGTCGAAGTTGACGCCAATCGAATGGAGCGAAGAAATGGAAGCCGAGGCTGCGGCCCTGGCTGCGTCCAAGGATAAGAACGTTGATGGTGTGGTGACACACTGACGGATGCGGCGAATCGTCCGGGCGATTCTCGGAAAAACATGGCGTCGTGCCCCGGAATCAGGGGGTGCGGCGCTTTTTTTTGTTCAGAGGCTTAAGTTTTCCACAGTCCTGCAATTTTGCGTTGATGGTGCGGAATCAGTTCTATTATAGGGCAGCGTCGTTCAACAGTTTGTGGATTCTCAATAGGTTGCCCTTAATGGTCTCACCCGGCGCCGGAGGGGAATGAAAACTCAAGCGGCTTAAATGTTACGCAAACCCGCAAAAAACTGGGGAAAACTCTACCTGTTCAATTGACGCCGCAGAGGGGAAGCCTATAAAATCCACCTCGTGTTCGGGCGTTGATTTCAAACGTATCCGAGTGTTTCATCAGAGTTTTCATACTCTCAGACTCAAAGGGGGGTTTTATCTTGAATAAAAATGATCTCGTCGCTGCCGTTGCAGGTAGCACTGGCCTATCGAAAGCTGATGCGGCTAAAGCCGTTGACGGCGTTGTTGATGCCATTACCGCTTCTCTGTCCAACAAGCAGGAAGTTCGTCTCGTCGGTTTCGGCACTTTCAGTGTCGCACATCGCAAGGCGTCCACCGGCCGCAATCCGCGGACTGGCGAAGCTATTCAGATCAAAGCTTCCAATCAGCCGAAGTTCAAAGCTGGTAAGGCGCTTAAGACGGCCGTTAACTAAGTTACCCGTCGATCAAGATTTTCAATGCCGGTTGCACGATTATCGTGTCGCCGGCATTGTCTTGTCTGGGTTATGTCTGGCGCAGGTGCTTTTTTTCTGGAATTTGGTGAAGACAAGTTTATAAGTCCTGCCAAGGTCTATCCTGGGGGCGATTAGCTCAGTTGGTAGAGCATCTCGTTTACACCGAGAATGTCGGCGGTTCGAGCCCGTCATCGCCCACCATCACTATATTTTGCTGTTGATAATTCATGCTTTTTCCGCCTTTTTTGTCCCACTTTCAACACCACCGTCTGAAAGTGGGACACTTTCGTTCAGTTTTTGTCCTGCATTAAACTTCTTAGCAGCGTTCTCGGCTATCAACTTCCGTCTCATATTCCGCGTGTAATTTTGCACCTGTCGGAGCGAAGTCCATCCGTTGAAGGCCATAATCTCTATGTCGGTCATGCCGAGTTCTGCCAGTTTACAGGCGGATGCTTTGCGAAGGCCATGCGCGGAACAGTGCGGCAGACCAGCTTCCTTGCACCACTTTTTGACCCGATTGCCGTAACTCGCAGAGGAGGCGAATGGTCTGCCAGTTTCCGATACAATGAAGGCCATATCGCCACCGGGAGAGGCGTTGAGGATTTCCTTCAACTCGGTGAGGATAGGGATTTCTACCACTACTTCACGCTTATTCCGTCCCTTGTGTTGCTTGTAACGGAGACCTCCATTAGGGGCGTTCTCAGTGGCCTTGGTCATGTGCTGTGGGCCAAGCCTGTGGGCATCCGAACAGCGAGGGCCACCGGCAAGGAGCATGATGTTAAGCGCCAGCCTTGCTGTTGTGCCGACAGGGTGATGCGCTTCATACTTTTCGACCTCTTCAATTGTCCAAGCATGGATACCGCCGGGGCTGTTGGTGTTAAGATTTTCAACGTCACGAACCGGGCTGTTTTCAATGTGACCGGCCTTGATGGCCCACTTGAACAACTGCGACAATGACTTCAAAAGATTGTTTGCTGCCGCAGGGGTTTCCATCTTCTCGTCCCTCAATGACCTAACATTGCGAGTTTTCATGTCCGCGAAAGGGAAGTGTCCATACTTCTCACACAAGGAGTCTAACTGCGCCCGACGTGGCTTCTGTGTTTCTTTTGCGTCGAGTTGCAGGAAATCGGAGGAGCGGTAGTAGTGCTCGACCAGCCAACGGAATGAACCTTTGCTGGCGGGCAAACGTCCACGCTTATCCTTGGTCTTTGGGTTGGCCACAAGGGCTGTACGGTACTCAGCATCAAATTCAGGGGTGCCCACGGTCTCCCTGAGCCGAACCTTTTGATCAGGCCGCCGGAGATAAACGCGGACGTTACCGTGCCGGTCCCTGTCCTCGACAATATATTTGTAGTTCCTTGTGCCGGTGCCGTCGCGCATTACGACTTTCATGTAGATTCTCCTTGAATTTCATCCCACGGGTTTGCCTTGTCCTTGTTGGGCAACTCCGCGAACGCTTCATCAACTTGTACTCGGTCCCATATCTTCCGTCCGTCAATCTGTTTTGGCTGGGGCATCCTGCCATCATCAACCATTTCATCAAACTTCGAGGTCCCAACCCCAACGAACTCCGCCCCCATGGCACGGGACAATCCGCGCGGGGCGAGGGAAGGCGGCAGAACGGACGGTTTGGGTTGAGTCATTCTGTCTCGCGATCCTTATCCAAAAAATCAGCCATCATCTCAAAAATTTCACCGGGGATAAGCCGCTGGCTGATAAGCCTTGATGATTGTTCTTCGAGCCCAAAATTAAGAAGCATTACGCTGTCAGGGATCGAAATCATTACTCCCCGAATATCAGGCCAACAATCTATTTTAAGACTTCCGATCTTCTTTGGGTTTCTTGTAAGAATTGATGTCCTCAAGAAGAAGCCAAACGTGAGGTTGAACGGGTCGGATTCATCAAGCTGGTAAATATCGATAGCCGATGAAGCTGATGATTCGTCGTTCAATTGCCAACGGGTCCGAGGTTTCAGGGCTGCCAGTTTCTTAACTGCCTTAACACAATGCATAGCCTGATCAGACCCGCCAAGGGCCATAATCAGATTGGCGCAGTGAGTTGCGTCTACTGGTTCGGCCTTCTGATCACCGACGCTCCGCGCACGAGGCCATAAACCTTCCGTCCGGAGATACTTTAGCCGCGCCTCAAGATCACGCCGGTCCAAGCCTTCCATACGCTCCAGTAAATAATCGATAATCTCTGTTGGCTTTCTCATATTTTGCCCTTGTTTAATTCGGGGATTAATATCAGTAATAATTATAAGAAAATATTTTCCGATTGTCAACAGTTTGTGCCAACTATTCTAGAAGACGCTCCACCCGAAGGCAGGGCAAACTTTTCAATGTGGTTTTGGTTGAGATTAAGTCTGTGACTGGCGGCGATATTGATCGTTGATCGGGAAAGTAGCGCCGCACCCGTAGATATGCCAGACTTCGCCGGGATCAGATGCAGGGGCGGTAATTATGAAACGAATATTATTGATAGCGTTGCTGGTCGGTGTGGTGTCACCGGCTTGGGGCGAAGTTGATTACTTTATTAGCGGGAACGCTTTACTCATTAGCTGCCAAGCTCCAAAAGGATCGATAGATCGTGTTGCTTGTAGTGGTTACATCATGGGGTTCTATGATGCTCTCGGAGATGCTGATACTGAACGTGGAATGGGTCGGGGGTTTGGCGATGTAAAGTTCTGTAGACCAAAGGGTGCCACCCCAGATCAAATGGCAGATATTGTGAAAAAGTATCTTGAAGACAACCCTCAAGTTCGCCATGAAGGCGTCCCCGCATATATAGCGGTTGCATTGTACAAAGCATGGCCATGCCCCAAGTAACGGAGTTCACCCCATGACCCGCCTGATCATCGCCGCGCTGCTCGCGCTGACCATCGCCGGAAACGCTGGGAGTGTAAGGGGACAGCAGACAGGACAAAAAGAGATGGATGTTCTGACAGGATATAAAGAGGTAGACGATCTGACGTTCCTAGGAATGGTCTACAGGCTGATTTGCAAACGGGAAAACTCGACGACCATCTATGACGACAAGTTCATGGGCACACCATTGGGTATTAAGGGAGGTGTCGCGACGATTATCGACCTTGAGAAGCGCACGATTAAGGATGCTCATTTAGCACTCACGACGCCGATCCATGCCAAGTTTAAAGCGATTATGTGGGAAGGCACATACAGCAAACGCATCCGTATCATTGGGAAATGGCATATAAGTACGGTCCGAGTAATCGTGGACATCATTAGTTCTTCTAGCGGTATAGATGAAATAGTATTCTCTAAAACCGTTCAAAATCCTGACATCCACCCCGGCCTATCTATTGAATGGGGCAAATGTAGTCCATTACCACCGAAATGAATACTTGATCGCGCATCACCTCCCCTTCGCCCCCATTTCATCTGCGACCTCGTCTACCATGGGTGTCGGCAACCAGATTCGCTCCGGTGAATGAATACCCTTATTTCTTTCGCCAATCCCAAGGCGGTTCACATTCACCGCCCCACATACCGGCCTTGGCCCTCATGGCTCCGTGTTCTTCGTACAAGTACCGCTCCGAGTATTGCCGGTAAGCTCTTGCTAATCCAGCTTTGACCATTTCCCTGTTGATGTCCATGTCCCCAACTTCGCATGAGCCGATAATCCGCCCGTACTTGTCTTTACCGTTCTCAGAGCAAGTTACTTCCTTGCCATCGGTCATGGTCTTGAGAAACGCCGTCGCGTCCTGTCCGGCCATCCATGGGTTGCCAGCCGCATCTTTACATTCCTGTTTCGTCTCTGGGGCGTCGATGCCGTGAAGCCGTATCTTGGTTTCCCCGATCCAGATGGTATCCCCGTCAACAACACGGGCGGTCCCAGTGATGCCAGCTTCCGCAAAAGATGGGACGAAAAACAAGACAGCGATGAGGACAAGGCGTAACATAGTGGAATGATAGCAGAGAAAAGCATCACCCTGCTGGCTGTTGTTTCCATTACGATTTTGTCGACAGGCTGTCGCAATCAACTGTCGCAGTTCACTACGGCCAATCAACAGTCACAGCTGGCCTCGGCCAGTAAGGATTGCTCTCGGCTACAAAGCAACGAATACAGTCTATTAGGGCTTGGCGCTTCCAGCCGGTACGTACTTTATGCGGCGGTCAAAGCCCGCGAAGAAGCCCGTGCCGAGGCGCTGAAAACTCACTTGAAGACCTATTCAAAACCACGACAATCGCCATCATTAGCCAAGCTGGCTAAGTCAGAGGCTAACCTATTTGAGGAAACATTGAAGTTTGATGCCGTGAACCTTGCACTCGATAAATCCGAGGAACGGGCCAATACAGGGAAGGTACAGTTGGGCGAGTGCTTTGGCGTCGGATTTTCTGGTAGCCGAGCTGCCAAGAATTACACCGAAACCAAAGAAGCTATTTCCGAACATAGAGGTTATGTGACCAGAGACTTGAAGAGGGCACAAGATAAGAACCATGTTGCAGTTGAACGGGTCGCTTTAGTTGAGCGCTGGCAGACAGAAAGTCTTCGTTACCTGAAACGCAACGCTAGTGATGTTGAATTTGAGATAGTTGAAGTGGATAGGACTGACTATCAGAACAAGAATACCCTCGTTGTGATCGCTGTCACCAACTCCACGACCACGAAGATATTGAAGCCCCGTATTTACGAGGGCACTTCCCTACCTATAATCGTTTCATTGTCGGATAGTTTTGGTAATTCCTACAATATCCGTAAGTATCCCTCTGCTCCGAATATCCGGCCAGGAATAACCAAGATATTCGAGTATGTGTTCAGCGACCTTCCCCTAGAAAATGCAAAATTCGTTCGTATCTCTTTATATCCAGGATCGTACGGATTGAGCCAAATTGTAAACCTAGACATCCCTACTGAGGTATTCTTCGGAGGAATGGAACAACCCCGCATGAAGTCAAATTCTGACAATTAGCCTACGTAATACAAGTACGATATTTATGTCGGGAGCTGGCCCTAGCTAAAGAGGATTCTCAAAACAATTCATTATTCCAAAGTTATCGGGATCAACTGGCGCAAGAACAATGAAAAGCAGTCTAGTACATAATCTATTTGGACTAATTTATTCATTTTTGTTTTTGTTTTCCGTTTCTGCGCAAGCACAGGAGAACAGGGTAAATCTCACCATGAACGAGAAGGTCATCTTTGCGGCGTTGATCCATCAATTTAAGTTGACCCATCAATTCGATAGTTCAAAATTTTCAGGTTCAATCAGGTTGAAGGAAATTAAGGAACAGGTGGTCAAGTTGCTGGAGTGCGGAAAACCGTATTGCGAACTGAATATCAAGTTGAAGGAGGGTAGTAATTTCTGTGTCTCAGGTAGTAAAAAATTGTTTTCCAACAAATTCTTATTTTTCCTAACAAATGAATTTAAAGATCAAAATTCAAAATTCGTCTATTTGGAAGGTAATCGTTACGCATTGAGGCCTGTCGAAGACGATGAAATTATGGACCGAATTACAACACCTTGGAAACCAGAAACCCTCTGTTCCTCTGTACACAATGTATCTGGTCTTCGCCAAGAAATGGAAAATAAATACATTTTAGATATTGATACCAGAGATATTGTTACCAGCGGTTACCGGGGTTTAGGTGTATTTTACGTAACCCCTTATCATCTCACTGTAACTAACGATAATCACATCGTTTACAGTACAGGACCAACTTCATTTATTCATTATACCTATTGATTAAAACATTTTGAACATCTGAGCCTTTTTCATAGTGGAAGATCAAGCTCATCTTGGTTTGATGTTACACACACCCGTCACGTTCTTTACAGGAAGTAAAAGGGGTTTTCCAAAATTTTCAAAATTGTAGGTGTTATGGGCAGCAAGAGCCCCCAGTGCTCCGGCCCGCTAGGGGGTGCCCCCCGC
>Ga0233429_1001199_pt1 | contig 33274 bp, 31 predicted proteins | sample SI_118_April2016_3_FD_179879 | JGI IMG/M metagenome (GOLD analysis project Ga0233429, IMG submission 179879) | Seawater microbial communities from Saanich Inlet, British Columbia, Canada - SI_118_April2016_135_MG | ecosystem: Environmental > Aquatic > Marine > Inlet | place: Canada: British...
GAAACCGAAACCTTTTGAGAGGAGAGGGCTGGATGAAAAAGTTGGTCGTTTCGTTAATATGGATTTCGCTGGTGTTGGTTTTGTCTTCTTGTTCGATGGAATCGAAATTTGATGGTGAAGGTCACCAGTACGCGCCTGAGGGTGTTGAAAAGAAACATTAATTTGTTGGTGAGTTTTTCAGCAACCTGCTAGTGACAAAGAATATTTTTTTGGTGGGGAACGCTCTGGTTCCCCGCCTTTTTCTGTTTCGAAATCCATCGCGTGTTCCTTCCTGCACTATTTTCCCTCCTGCGTTTTTTGTTTGTCTTCGGCTAATTGCTTGACAAGCTAGTCAATGTTACAATGATCCCATTTTTTAAAGCCATTATTATTGCGTTTGTATGCGGCCTTCCCGTTGCTTCGGCGCATCCTGAAATGTGGAAGTTTGATATCTGGTCTCATTCAAACCCCGTTTTTTTTGTTTAAGAATCAATGAGAGAGAGGTCCATGACGGAAGACAAACCTGTAACGGTAGAAGAAGTTCGAAGTGCTCAGGAGAACCTGAAAAACGGCATCACTTTGCACGAAAAGAAAAGTTTTAAAGAGTCCATTGAAGAATTTAAAAAAGCCGCAATGACTCATCCATTTGACTCAAAGCATGTTGAGGACCTGGGGACGAAGCTGAAATCGGGTAGTTATAAGCTTCAGCAGGAAAGCATTGCCTATATGGGTTGTGCGGCGGTTCACCTCAACAGGCTTATCCAGGGTCTTGAAGAAGGCCAGAAGCAAGAGGTGCCGGTGGATGACTCATTAATGAATGCTTTTAAAGGCTGGTAATGAGTGTTCAAAACCGAGAATTTCTCCAGGAAGTAATGCGGAAAGAGATCAAGGACCGCAAGATACCCATAAGCCTTGGAAAGACCTGCCCTGTCAAATGTGCGTTTTGCTACGAGATGGATCTTAGCTACCGCCAGACCTTTGACATGCCCTTCACCACGAAAGAAGACTGGAAATTTATTTTTGATGAGATTCAGGCATTTCCCACACGGGAAGCGGAGTCGTGGATTTTAGGTGGCAACGAATATATGGAATGGACAGACCTCGCTCTGCACCCTAAAGCGATGGACTGGATTGAGGAGTTCCTGGAAAAGACGGATAAGAATATCACCATATTCTCGGTGGGGTATTTTGATCCGAAAAGGATCAACCATCTGGCAGAAAAGTATCCCGGCCGCATCAACTTCGAACTTTCGGTGATCACGCTGGGATCTTACCGGAAGCAATTGATGCCGAAAGGGCCGACGGTTAATCAGGTTCTGGAGGTGCTGGATGGCCCGGCGGTGGCCTCTGCCAATTTTTATTCTTTTGGTCCCGGCACCATGTCTGAAGACGCGAAGACCATTTCAAAGATTAATAAAAACTGTCTGCTATGGATGGGGTGCCTGACACCGTTGAAGTATATTGATGAAAAAACTACGGCTTTAATGCGGCAGGGGAAACGGTTTCTTCCCGATGAGGCGCAAAAAATTTATGACTTGAACCTTTCCAATACCCAGATGATCCATACCGAATCGAATGCCACAGCTTTTCTGAACCGGAACAAAATTATCAAAACCTTTGATGCGTGTGAACTGGATAAAAAGGACTGGGTCGTGATGGCTGGCAATGTTTATCGGGTACTGAATATGTTTCGCCAGGGTCGGGCTCGTTTTCTTTATGTCCCCAATGAGACTCTGGGAGGAGACTCGGATTGCACGACATTGCTCACTTTCAACGATGTTGCCAAAAGAATCAGTCACCAGAAAGTTGTGCATCTTCCCCGTGTGATTATGGAGAAATCCTCCAATGATGAACGGGATATTTCGGGAGTTTCTTTTGATGACTTTAAGGACCGTTTTCCGCAAGTACGATTTAAGGTGCTCAATCGGGTGAACTCCAAACTGTCCAATAAAAAGCTGTACGAAAAAGGGTATTTGAAAAATTATGTGGAAGACTATCTGCGGCACCCGCTATCTGAAAAGTTTGAAAGGGCTGCCCACCCCCACTAGGCGTGGGGCCAGTGTGCCATCGCTTTATTTGGCTAGCAGGTAGCTTTGGCGGCTCAACGAACTTTTGCTCAGTTCCCTCCCACGATAGTGGGCTGGTTCCTGTGGGGCGGATATTTAATGCGTAGTTAAAAAAATAGAAAGGGGATGAGAATGCAATATCAGCTCAAAATTGTTTTCGTGGATAACCAGGAACTGATTCTTGATACAACTCAAAAGCATGGATTTAGTGATGATTTGGAACTGTTTGAGGTGACGACCTCTGAGGAAATTTTTGTGATTCCTCTCAAACAGATCAAATATATCTCCTGCGATGCCAAAATCTTTCAGAAATAATCTGTGAAAACCCTGGTTTTAGTCCATGTTTTAAAATCGGACGCGGGCTTTTTTCATCCAGTCAGTTTCATTGAACTTTCCCTGGTAGAATTTTTCAAAAAGAACTTCGTTAAGAGTTAATAATCTCCCATCTATGACAGTTCCCTCCTTTAGAGAAGGTTTTTCTTCCTTTTCTTTTTCTGATGAAGTTGTTGAGCCTCCCGGTTCCAGCTTATAGGTATCCGGGTTCGTCGGCTTTTCATCGATCATTTGGTACAGTTCATCCAAGCTTAGAAACAGGTTCAAAACGGCCTTGTCATTCATTTGTCCCTGTTTTTTAAATCGCATAAGAATATCCTGCACTTCCATCGACGATAAAATGGCCCGCAAAATGGCATCGTTCAAGTTCTCATACTCCTGATCTAAATGAGCATCGGAATCCATATCAGTTTCTCCCTGCAGGTTTTAAGATATTGAACAGGTATAAAGCAAATTCGATGCCATTCTCTTTTTTGCGATAGAATCCCAATAACCTTTTAAAATTAAGTGGTTACAGGGGCTTTAAAGTGTCAAAATATTCACTTCTAACTTAAAGATCGTTGTTTCCGTACAGGATTTGTTGGAATTTTTGACGATAAAACCGTACTAAAAGGAAGCCTGAAGATCACTTTTTATGGTGTTAAAGGGGGTTGCTATTTCTTTTTCCTCGTCTGTTTATCCCGTTGGTGATAATATCTTGGTAGATCATTCCCCTGATTAGAAATGCCTCAGTTACGTATTGTTTTGGCAGGAAGTTAAGCTTATAATGAATCTAAGTGTAAATTTTATTGTTAGAGGGTTTTGATGTCAATTCTGGCAAAGAATCTGAAAATGATTCGAAGGGAACTGGGTTGCACCCAGTCTGTCATGTCGGGAATTCTTAAAGTAGGTTTCCGTACATTTGTTCGTTATGAGGCAGGCGAGAGGGACGCGCCTGTTGCAGTGCTGGTCAAGATAGCCCGGCTGGGAAATATATCGCTGGAGCAATTATTGACTTCAGAAATAGATAAAAATGATATTGCTCCTCTACAGAGAATCAACAAAGATTTGTCCTCCACCGAAGTGAGTGTGGTCAACTTCAAGGAAGGGTCGGTGGTTTTCGAAAATCCCTCCCGGCAGGAACTCATTACTTTAGATGATATTGAAAGAAGGATATTGACGCTTTTTAGAAAAATGTCTCCGAGCTTTCAAAAAGACTGCTTGTCTAATTTGGAGCAAATCGCAGAACTGGGCAAAGCACCGTACACATTATCTTATAAAGCGGAGCAAGGCCAACGGGGCAGAAAGAAAAAGGCGGGGAGTTCTGGAAAAAAGACCGAAACCTTTGTACGCCAACCAAAAGCGAGACGGAAACCCGGCAGGAAAAAGCTTGATAAAAAAACTTTGCAAGAAAAGATAGACAAGCTTAAAATACTCACCCGGAGCGTTAATAAAATCACGGTGAAATAATATTCAGTGAAATTTGCCGGTGTCAGAAAACCATGGCACGGTGTAGCCGGGTTGATCGTTCTTTCCGCGTTTTTTTTCCTTGAGTTTTATACCAACCTGTTTGAAAAAAGTGTCGGTTATTACTTAAAGTGGCAAAACCACAAGAGGCCTCAGTTAGGCAGAATGTGGGAGCGGGACCGACAATCCCTGGTGGCACAAGCCAAAATAGAATCCATTCGTTCTTCTCTGGACCTTCAGGAAGAAACGGCCTTGGGTATTACTTCTTTCAAACATTTGTTTGAAGGGTTGTCCCCGGGGTTCCCCCTTGTTGTTTCTCGGGAAAAATTCATCCAGCTTTATTATGATTTTCCGGGGCAGTGGTCGGAGGATATTATTTCCTCCTACGATCTGGTTGAGTTGGACTCAAGAAAAAACTGGGACCGGGTTTTTCTGAAACGATTTGGTCCCTGGATCACCCTACAATTCATTGACCGCCAAAATTTACCCCTGCATGAATTATTTTTATCTGTAGATACCCTGCTTGAAGTTCAGGCAACGCGGACGGTCAAGCGGGGAACTCTCGAAGATGCGGAGTTTCCCGAAAACCTGATTTTCCCGATTTCCGAGTTTCTTCCTGTTTTAAAATCCCTGGACGCAACTACCCAGAAAGCGGTTTTTCCGGAACCGCGTTGGTTTTTGGGGAAGAATTATCATGTCACCCGTGTGGGCATTTCGGATTTGCCTCCTGGAGAGCCTGTCCAACACGTGCTGTTTGGAGTTGAATACGACACCGATTACTACACAGGGGTTCTCTTGATTCCTGTGGCTGTGGAATTGGCCAATAATATGATGTCCCAGATTGAAAAAGCGGATCTTTCTGATTCAAGTTCTAATGAAACTCCGCCTTCCTCGGGAGAGAGCCCTTGATCGGTCGCTTACTCCATACCCTAAACCTGCTTCTGCTAACTTTAGTTCTTGTCGTAGTTCTGGTTGTGGCCGGCCTTTATTTCTGGTTGAACCAGGACTTGCCTCAGTTACCTAAAAACCTGCAACAAATTAACCTGAGCCTTCCCACAGAAATCTATTCTTCAGATGGTGAGCGCATCAAGATTCTCGGAGAGAGGCATCCTATTGCCCTTGAAGATATTTCACCTTTTTTTACAAAAGCTATCACCGCTGTTGAAGATTCCAGATTTTATCGCCATAGCGGGATAGACCACAGGGGATTGGTGCGTGCGTTATGGACCAACCTTCGTCAAAAGAGGATTGCCCAAGGGGGAAGCACGATTACCCAGCAACTTTCCAAGAATCTGTTTTTTTCTTTTGAGAGAAACTGGATACGTAAGATCAAAGAACTTTTGATCGCCTTCCAACTTGAGGCGACTTTCAATAAAGACCAGATTCTTGAAGCCTATTGTAACCAGATATATTTTGGTAGCGGCGCATATGGTGTGGAAGAGGCGGCGCAAGTATATTTCAGGAGACGCGCCAGGGACCTAACTCTGTTTCAAGCGGCTTTGCTTGCGGGCCTCCCCAATTCCCCCAACAATGCCAACCCCTTCTCACATTATGAAAGGGCAATGCGAAGGACGGAGTATGTGTTGAACCGAATGGTTTCGGAAAATCTTATCACCGTTGACGAGAGAGAGTTGGCCCTTCAGTCTGATATTGACCTGGTGAATCCTCGGGTGGAATCAGACCCTAATCTTTATTTTGTGAATCAGGTACTGGAACAAATTGAAAAGGATTACGGAAAAGAGTTTGTGCATTTTGGGGGATTAAAAATTCTCACCACTCTGGATACGCGTTATCAAGACCTGGCTTTTAAAAGTGCTCGCAATCATTTGGAGGCTTTGGAGGGCAGGGTCGTAAGAGAACCGGGTGCGGGCCCTCTCCAGGCAGCATTAGTGGCTATTGAAAATAAAAGCGGTGCTGTGCGGGCCATGCTTGGCGGAAGAGACTACTCCCACAGTCAGTTTAACCGGGCGGTATCGAACAACCGTCTTCCCGGTTCTTCCTTCAAGCCGTTTGTATATTTTACTGCCATGGAAGAGCTGGGTTATTCACCTGCTACCGTGGTGAAAGACGAGCCGCTGACCATTGATATTCCAGGTAGCACACCCTGGAGTCCCCAAAACTTCGATGAAGAGTTTGCGGGAGATATTGTTCTAAAAAAAGCTCTAATGAAATCCATTAACGTTGTTTCCGCAAAGCTGATCAATGAAGTCGGGCCGGAGAAAGTGATTCGCACGGCGCGGCAGTTCGGTATTAAAAGCCCGTTAGGCAAAAACCTTTCCCTTGCGCTGGGAACTTCCGGCCTATCCCCTTATGAAATGGCATCGGCCTATAGCGTTATTGCCAACCTGGGAATTTATAATGAGCCTTACTTGATTCAGCATATTGAGGATTTTCAGGGAAACCGACTCTATGAACATTACTACCAGGGAGTGCAACAGTTTTTACCCGATTCCCTTTATCCGCTCCTGAACATGATGCAGGGTGTGATAGATAGGGGGACCGGCCGGACCGTAAGGAGGATGGGTTTCCGTCACCCCGCTGGAGGGAAAACCGGCACCACAAATGACTTCAAGGATGCCTGGTTCAATGGTTTTACGAAAGATATTTCGACATCAGTCTGGGTGGGCTTTGATGATAATGAATCCATGAAGAATAAATCAGGAAAAGGTTTGACCGGAGCCAGCGCCGCCGCTCCCATCTGGGTATTCTTCATGCAGAAGGCACTGGAGGGTAAAAGCCCGGTAAAATTTTCTGTTCCAGAGAAAGTCAAGTTTGCCACAGTGGATGTGCAGACGGGTTATCTTGCTGACGAATTTTCCCTGGAAATTTTAAAGGTTGCGGTTAAAGAAGGTGTGGATCTTTCCGCGCCTCCTGTTTTGCCCGAAGAACCGGAGCCGGATGAAACCGAGCTTCTTCCTGGCCCGGTCAAAAGACCCAAGGACTCACTAAACCCTGAAAAAAGAAATGCTGTATCAGACCCTTAAATTTTATCTGGCCCGAATTGCTGTCTCGTTAACCCTGGTTTTTGGATTGGGTTACACGGTTCTGTTTTTTCTGCACGAGGTAGCGCTTCCAAACGTCCTGTTTGATGATGTGGCGATCCAATGGGCCATTGTCCTCGTCTGCCTGTTTTTTGGGTTCATCGCCTACGGCATGGTGGGAGATCAACGGTTTTTTAATGCACTGCATTTTCTTAAAGGTGCTTCCCCCCGGTCAGAACCAGAGGATATTAAAAACCAGTTTGAAAACCTCTTGAGCTTTACTTACTCTTCTTATTTTTTGCCGGATGCAGGAAAGCAATACAGGATTATTGCAGTCCTGTTATACGCAGACTACCTGCTGTCCATTGGGGATGAAACCCCCAGGGCTCTGAATATTTATGTGCAGGCTTTTTTGCAGAGTCCGAGGGATTCGCGTTTTCGTAAGCCTCTCCTTGCTATTCTGAATCAGGGCAGGGAACTTAACCAGGAGGAAATGGACCTGCTTCTTATTATGGTTCAGCAGGAGGAAATTCACGATCCTACCTTAACCCAGTACCTGGCTAGTCTGTTTCTTAAGGCAGAGCAATGGTCTGGGAAGGTTGAGTTGCTGTTTTTGAGTGCGTTGGAAAACCAGTGTGAGTTTTCTGATGATATTGTCCGGTTTGCCCTTCCCATCTATCTGGCGCACAAGAGGACGGATGAATTAGCCTTAAGGTTTTATTTTTTCGCACTGAATTTTTCGGTTAAAGAGGAAGAACAAATTAAAACCTATCTTGCCCGTAGCTACTGTGAGGGAAATCTTTCCGGGGTTGCGCCCGGTCTGCACCAGAAATGCGGAGAAATTTTTTCGGGCATGAACCCTGATCAGCAGGAGGAAATTAAGAGGCAGTCCGAGGAAAATCAGATCAGCTCCAAAATGAAAAAAGTAAAGCTGTTCCGCCGGGAAGACCTTCAGGACCTGAAACGTCTGAAGGTGGAGATGGGCCTGGTTGCAGGCAAAATGACGGTTTTGGGAAGATGGGGCCGTTGGTGGATCGACATAATATTAAATGCCTTTAAATGGATTTTTCTTCAGCTTCTTGAAGGACTCATCCGGTTTGGACGCCTCTCGTTAAGAGCAAAACTGGTCAGCTTTTCGGTTGTTTCGGTTTCTATTATCCTGGTCCTGGGTTTCAACGAGCTGACTTCCAAAAATAAGAGTGATCAATCTGCCGCTCCTTTAACATCAATACCCGGATTAAAACCTTCACAAGCAAAAAAGGAAGATCGGGTCTATACCATTCAAATTGCTGCGGTCATTTCTGCTAAACAAGCGGATAAGTTGATCCGGAAACTTAAAAAGAAGGGTGTGAAAGGACTCTATGTTGTGAAGGCCGTCCGAAGATCCGGTGGACATTGGTATAAAATTCGGGCAGGAAAATTCCCCTCCAAAAATCAGGCCAGCACACACGCCAACCGATTGGTCGACTCTAACGCTATCAAGAACTATTTTTTAATTTCACTGCCAAAAAACTGAGGGTTTCCTTGCCAATTGTACCCCTTCGGGCCGAGTGACCTATTGCTCACCAGAAACAGCTAATTCTAGTAGGGTCCAGCGTCACGCTGGCTAGTGGCGACCGTAGCGATCTTCAAAGCGGGTGATATCGTTTTCATTGAGGGGGTGGCCGAATTGGATTTCAATAACTACAAGTGGGTCGGAGCCAGGGTTTCCCAGCCGGTGTTTGGTATTTTGCGGGATGGTGATGGAGTCATTGACTTGTAACTGGAGGGTTTCTTCGCCTCGCACCACCTGTGCTGAACCTGTGACAACGGTCCAATATTCACTGCGGTGCTGATGGGATTGCAGGCTGAGTGCCTCACCGGGCAAGACTTCGATACGCTTTAGCAAATAAGAAGGGCCGGAATCCAATACTGTATAGGACCCCCAGGGTTTTTTGACGGTAGAGGGTTGTTTGCCTTCCGGGTGGCCGTGTTCATTGAGAGCCTCCACCAGTTTTTTTATATCCTGGGAACGCTCCTTAGCGCAGACCAGAAGAGCATCCGGACTGTCTACCACTACCGTGTCTTTTAACCCTAGTACAGCGATAAGCCGATTTTGACCCTGGATTATGGAGTCCTTGCAATCCTGCGCCAGAACATTTCCGCTGATGACATTGCCATCAGAGTCTTTTTCGGATACATCGTCCAAGGCGCTCCAGGCGCCGACATCGTTCCAGCCGAACTCGGCAGGTATGAGGACTACCCGGGACGAATTTTCCATGACCGCATAATCGATGGAAAGACTGGGCTGGGAAGAAAAAAGATCGCGGCCTTTTTCATTCAGTTCGAGATAGCCGGGCTTCCCTTTTGAATTCTCAAGACAACCTGCGAGGGTTTCAAGCTGGGAATAAATATTTTCCGCATACTGTTGCAGTTCTTCGAGTATGGTGGAAGCCTTCCAGATGAAGACGCCGCAATTCCAAAAATAATTGCTTTGTTCTAAATATTGTTTGGCTGTTGGGGTGTCGGGTTTCTCCACAAACCGTTCTACCTGATAGGCACAACCCTCCGTCTCAGTTCCCTGCTGTATGTAACCAAACCCGGTTTCAGCTCGGGTGGGAGAAATGCCGAGGGTAACCAGATAACCCTTTTGAGCCAGAGTTTCTGCTTTTTGAAGGGCCTTGATAAAGGCCTCGGAGTTCGTTACAACATGGTCAGCGGGAAAAACACCCATGACCGCATCGGGATCTTTATCGATCAGCAGTTTCGCCATAAGCCCGATTGCCAATGCGGTATTTCTGCTACTGGGTTCTGCTATGAGATGATCGGAAAAAAAACCATAGCAACCCAACTGATGCAGAGTTTCGATCGCCTGCTGATGATTGGTAGCCAGATATAATTTTTCAATGGGAATCAAGGGCAACAGGCGCTGAACCGTATTTTGCACCATGGTCCCGGGGCCCACAATTTTCTGCAATTGTTTTGGATTTTGTTCGCGGCTGACAGGCCAAAACCGGGTGCCGCTTCCTCCGGCCAATATAACTCCGTACATAGGATTGTATTGTCTTTCCTTATGGGTTGTTGAGGGGATCTTTTAAGGACTTAGCTGGATGTAGTGCCTGATTTCAATTTTACACGCACCCATTTTAGCTAAAAAGGCATCAAAGGACTAGGAAAATAACCCGAGTTGGTGGAAAGAAAAATGGGTCTACATTGAAAAATTTAAAAGCATTCTGGCCTTATATCTCCAAATATCGCAAGGCAATGGCAATAGGTGTTGCGGCTTTAATCCTCACAGATTCCATGACGTTGGTTGTGCCTTGGTTGATAAAGGAGTTTATTGATGTCTTGCCTGGAAAACCTTCTTCAGAGCTTCTTTTAAAATATGTATTCCTTCTTTTAGGGGTCTCTTTATTTCTTGTTGCGGGCCGTTATGGGTGGAGGGTGTATATGTTCGGCTCTTCCCGGAAAATTGAATTTGATATCCTGAACCGATTATTCAAGCATCTTTTAACTTTAGACCGGACCTGGTACCTGAAACAAAAGACGGGGGATCTCATGTCGCGCGCCACGAACGATTTAAGGGCTGTGAGAGAATTTTTTGGTCTGGGTGTGCTGATTCTTATTGACGCGGTTTTCGTTATTTTCGCTGCCGTTGGCATGATGAGCTGGATCAACTTTGATTTGACACTCAAGGTTTTTTTACCATTGCCCGTTATTTCGTTTTTGTTTTTTTATTTTGTTAAGGAAATTGGCAAGCGCCACAAAGCGGTGCAGGAGCATTTGGCTCTGATAACAGGACAGGTGCAGGAAAATCTTGCCGGGATCCGGGTTCTCCATTCATTTGTTCAGGAAGAAAATGAAAAAATAAAATTTTCGCAACTCAACAATGAGTACATCAATAAAAATCTGGCTGTAACTCGAATGTTCGGAATTTTTACTCCTACCATGGTGTTTATTATGGGAGTGGCGGCAATGGTTTCATTATGGATGGGAGGGAAAGCAGTGATTGCCGGATCCATGACGCTGGGATCTTTTGTCGCGTTTAATGGTTATTTGATGCTTCTTTCATGGCCCATGATGGGAATCGGATATGTTTTTAACCTTACTCAGAAAGGAGTAGCGGCCATGGGCCGTATCCAGGATATCTTTGCTTCTCAGCCTGAGATAAAACCGGCTCCGGAGGGAGCGGATACCTTGGTGGAGATGGGTGATATAGAGTTTCAAGGAATCAAGTTTTCCTATCCGGGTGAGGATACACCGAGCTTGAAGGGAGTCGATATTAAAATTCCCCAGGGCCAGACTATGGGGGTGGTGGGGGTGATTGGTTCGGGCAAAACCACTCTGGCTCAACTGCTTTTACGTTTTCATGATGCGACTGCGGGGGCTTTATTGATAGGAGGCCGCCCCATAAAAGAACTCCCTCTGCAAGGCTTGCGAGACTCAATGGGTTATGTGAGCCAGGAACCCTTTTTATTCTCCACATCCATTCGTGACAATATTGTGTTGGGAAGGGTATCTGCCACAGAGAGTGAATTGGAGGAAATTGTCCAGATTGCCGGATTGAGAAAAGATGTGGAACGGTTTCCCGACGGACTGGATACGTTGATTGGAGAGCGTGGAGTTTCTCTGTCGGGAGGCCAGAAGCAAAGGATCGCCCTGGCTCGAGCCCTGATCAAGAGACCTCAAGTGTTGATTCTGGATGATGCGTTCTCACACCTGGACTCTGAGACGGAAGAAGAAATTTTAGAGAATATCCAGGGGCAGCTCCGTCAAACGACCACGCTGATTATTTCCCACCGACTATCGGCCATCCGGGGTGCGGACCAGATCATCGTTATGGATGCAGGGCAGATCATTGAGCAGGGGAGCCATGCTTCACTGGTCCGGGGGGGAGGGGTCTATGCAGGTTTGTTCCAGAATCAGTTGCTAGCCAGGGAAATGGAGATTCTCCTCTGATGAACAAGGTCTATATGGAAAATCTAAAAAATCGGTATCGCGACTGGGTTTTGTTCAAACGGGTGCTGGTTTATCTGCAACCCTATAGCCAGTGGGTAGCGCTTGCCATATTTCTTCTGTTGGGAGTTTCCTTGCTCAATCTGGTTGGTCCCTACCTTACAAAGATCGTCATTGATGACTATATAAAAACTTCTGACTATGAGGGGCTTGATGTTATTGCGGGTCTGTATCTGGCGGCATTGATTGCCTCATTCGTATTCCAGTTTTTGCAGAACTATTTAATGCAATACATCGGACAGAAAGTCATGTTTGACCTGCGTTCGAAAGTGTTCGCTCATCTCCATAAAATGTCGTTTTCCTACTTTGACAGGAATCCGATCGGGAAAATGATTACCCGAGTGGTGAACGATGTTGAGGTTCTCAATGAAATGTTAACTTCCGGACTCATTCTTATTTTCAGCGATCTGTTCACGTTGGCGGGCATTTTTGCTGTCATGCTCTATCTGGATTGGCGGCTGACGCTGGTGGTCTGCATAGTTTTCCCGTTGCTCGCGGGTGTTACCCGGTTATACCGGGTTCGGGCTCGTGATGCGCTTAGAAAAAATCGGGCACATGTTTCTGAACTCAATTCCTGCCTGGAAGAAAACCTGTCGGGCATGGATACAGTTCAATGCTTCAACCGGGAAAAGGCAAATCACAAAAAGTTTGAAGGCATTAACAGCGATCGGCTTAAGGAGGATTTAAGAACCGTATATTACAACGCCTTGTATATGCCCTCTATCGACCTTTTCAATTCTCTGGCTGTGGGTATGGTCATCTGGTATGGAGGAGGGCGGTTTGTTCAGGATGAAATCCAGTTAGGAATTCTGGTAGCGTTTATCATGTACCTGCAGAAATTTTTTGAGCCGATACGGGACCTTGCGGAAAAATTTAACATTATTCAGACGGCCATGGCATCCTCCGAGCGCATTTTTGAATTGCTGGATACACCTGAACAAATTCCTGACTTGGTTCCTCCTCACAGTGATTTCAAGTTGCAGGGAGCGGTTGAGTTTCAGAATGTCTGGTTCGCGTACAACGATGAAAACTTTATATTGAAGGACATCAGCTTTTCTTTGTCCGAAGGGGAGAGTCTTGCCATTGTCGGCGCAACCGGTTCGGGGAAATCTACTCTCGTCAATGTCCTTTGTCGTTTTTACGATATTCAAAAAGGGGATATCCGGTTTGATGGTAAGTCCATCAGGGATATCAACAAATACGACTTGCGCCGTCAGATTGCGTTGGTTCAGCAGGATGTGTTTTTATTCTCAGGAAATATTCTGGATAATATTCGACTGGGAAACCAGCAGATAGGTCAGGAAGAAATCGAGTCCATTTCCCAAGCTGTCAGCTCGCATAATTTTATCAATAGTCTTCCTTTTAAGTACGAGCAGGAACTAAAGGAGGGGGGAGTCGGAATTTCCTCGGGTCAGCGACAATTATTATCCTTTGCCAGGGCCTTGGCTGTTCGTCCACGAATACTGGTGCTGGATGAGGCGACCTCCAGTGTTGATCCTGAAACCGAGAACCAGATTCAGAAAGGTATCCGGGAATTGACACGCGGCAGAACCAGCATTATTATTGCGCATCGTTTATCCACACTCCTGCACGCGGACAAAATTATCGTATTAAAGCGCGGAAAAATAATAGAATTCGGACAACGAAAGGAGTTGTTGCAACAAAGAGGAGTTTTCTATAAACTCTGTCAATCGCAATTGCAGTCGCAGCGCTTAACTCCTGATAATACGGAAAAATAATGGGCACAAAAGTTCATAAGAAAACCCCTCAGGAAACCTTGCGGTTGATCAATAATATTCCGTTTTTTGAGTCTTTCAACAAGTCTGAAAGGCAGGAGTTTGCCGAGCTGAGTAATCAGCTTATTGAGTATTCCGATAAAACGGCAATTGTTGAGGAAGGCCAGACGGATATGGCGGTATTCATCCTTCTTAAGGGCGAAGCGATTGTGACCCGAAACGATTTGCCTAAAGTAATCATAAATACTCTTACTGCAGGAGCGTTATTTGGCGAAGTGTCGTTTTTGACGCAAACTCCCCGCACGACCAACATCTTTGCCAAATCCGATGCCAAGGTTTTGAAGTTGGACCAAAGAGTATTCGAGAAAGTCAATCCTGCAACCCGTGAAAAACTTAAGGATAAATTTATTGAGGTTCTGGTGTCCCGAATGAGCGAAATGAACACGGCTCTTGTTCGCTTGAAGGTGGAAATGGAAGCGATCAGCCACGCGGCAATGGATTATCAGGATGAGTTTGACAAGATTCTCAAATCCGGCAAGACCATGAAAGACGTTTTTAGCGGCATTAATGAAACCATCGCTGGGCTGATCCGTTAAAACTCTGATTGTCAGTGAGCGTTTTATTTTAAATATTCCCTTCTTTGCAAGACCCCCCAGTAATTCCCCCGCTTCAAGTTTAACCTGCATGGCCTCGGTCAAAAGTTATTATAATACAAAGTCATTTGAGCTCTGCGACGGACCAGACACCCAAAAAAATTTGTAAGGAATTGACGTATAATACGACTGTCTCTGAAATAGGCTATTCTAGAACCCCTTAAATAAGGTGAGATCAATGAGAAAAATTTTATCTGTTTTGTTGACGTTACTCTTTATGTTTTTATCTGTGCCAGTTTTTGCTGATGGGGGTGCCTTACAGTTTCCCATGCGCGAAGGTTCCAGTGCCGATGCCCATAAACATAATGAAGAGGGTATTTCCCATTTTAATCAGGGACACTATGATGTTGCTTTGAAGCATTTTCAAATGGCGTCCAAGATTGATCCTGCCGTAGGTGAGTCGCATTACAACGAGGCATTGTGTCTTGATAAACTAGGTCGGCACGGAGATGCTACCAATCATTTTTATGCCGCTAGAAAACATGCCCATGGAAATCCTGCAATTCTCAAATCTGGGATTCTCAATGATCACGCCCCTATGAAAAGAGAAGGTTCTTAAGCTCGGGAATAGAAAATCTTGAATGCAGGGAGGCCGGATGGCCTTCCTGTTTTTTTAGTTTTTTGGCTTAAAGGAAATGATTAACCGTTCAACCGGGCGGTTGTTTTGGATATGCTCGGTGAGAATTTCTTCCATGTCTTCTTTAGTCTTCGGGGAATACCAGGTTTCATCGGGGTAAACGACCAGAGAGGGACCTTGAGCGCAGGCATCCAGACATCCGGCCTTGTTAACTCGCACCTTCGTTTTCAGACCCAGTTCGTGGACACGACCTTTCATATAATCCAGAAGTTCTGTCGAGCCTCTTGAAGAACAACAGCCTCTCGCATCATCGGGTTTTCTTTCGTTGATGCAGATGAAAATATGTTTTTGAAAACGCGGCATGGTTGAGCTTTGTCTATGTTGTCGGGGTGATTCGGGGTCAGTCGGATTTGGGAAGTTTGTGGGAATGGGTTTCATAGTACTGCTTGAATTCCCCGAAATTAACGTAACATCTCTCGCAACTGTCCGGGAATACGGTCACAATCACCCCGCTTTTAATCTGCGAGGCGAGTTTCAAGGCTCCTACCAGAGCGGCTGCGGAAGAATGACCGACCAGAATGCCTTCCTGCTTCTCGAGAGTCTCGACCATGTCGTAGGCTTCATCGGTCGGGACACTGATTTTCCCATCCAGTTCTTCTTCTTTATAAATTCCGGGAACGATGGAAGTTTCCATATGCTTAAGGCCTTCCAGACCGTGCAGGGATTCTGCCGGTTCCACCGCGTAGCATTTGATATCAGGGTTCAGTTGGCGCAGGCCCCGGCTGGTCCCCATAATGGTACCTCCAGTTCCGATACCCGCCAGGAAATGGGTGACGCGATGATTGGTCTGATTCCAGATTTCGTGGGCTGTGGTTTCCTGATGCGCTTGCCAGTTGGAGTCGTTGTTGTACTGGTCCGGCATGAAGTAAATGTCCGGATTTTCCTCATAGATTTTTTTTGCCAGGATGATAGCACCATCAGAGCCTTCGAAGGGACTGGAGGTCACAATTTCGGCGCCGTAAAAATCGGCCATCAATCCTTTTCGTTCCTTGCAGACATTTGCCGGCATGACCAGCTTGACCTTATAACCTTTTATCTTGCCAATCAGAGCGTAAGAGATGCCGGTATTGCCGGATGTGGAATCGAGGATGATTTTATCTCTGGTAAGCCTGCCGGACTTCTCTCCATCTTCGATCATTTTCAGGGCAGGGCGGGATTTTACCGAACCGCCAGCATTTTTCCACTCGGCTTTGGCATAAATATCCACATCCTTGAATTCCTTGCCCAGGTTATGAATGCGGATCAGGGGCGTGTTGCCTATTGCCTTCAATACCGATTGATCGGTGATGACAGGGCAGGTCGGCGCCTGAACCTCGGATGGAATAGGAAAATTCATCGGTTTTGACATTTCAGTATTAGATATCTTTAAAACCGGTTACGGTGCAAAAAAAAACGGTAATCCGGTATTTTTATTTCCTCTGTCAGCGTGACAACCCACAGAACTCTTCATAGTCGATCAGTTCGGTGATTGTGGGTTGGTCACTGCAAACGGGGCATTGTGGATCTTTTTTTAATTTCAGCTTTCTAAATTCTGTTTTCAGTGCGTCATAAATGAGCAGAGACCCTACCAGGGTTTCCCCTTTACCTAGAATCAGTTTCAGGGTTTCGACCACTTGCAGGTTGCCGATCACTCCTGCCAGCACCCCCAAAACGCCGCCTTCCTGACAATTGGGAACCAGGCCCGGTGGCGGAGGTTCCGGGTAAAGGCAACGGTAGCAGGGACCTTCATCGGGTTTGAAAACGGTTACTTGCCCTTCAAAACGGAAAATACTGCCATGAATATTTGTTTTGCCCGTCATTACGCAAGCATCGTTGATGAGATAACGTGTGGCAAAATTATCGGTGCCGTCCAGAACATAGTCGTAGCCTTCGAACAGGCGCAGGATATTTTCCGAACTGAGTCTCTCATTAAAAACTGTGACGTTGACATCCGGGTTGAGTGCTGAAATGGTTTTTTTGGCGGACTCGGTTTTGAGCATACCAATACGCTCGGTATTATGTATGATCTGCCTTTGCAGATTGCTGAGGTCGACGGTATCGAAGTCGATGATTCCCATATTGCCGATACCGGCGGCGGCGAGATAAAATGCGGCGGGAGAGCCCAACCCACCTGCGCCTACCAAAAGAACTTTTGACTCCAAAAGGCTACTTTGTCCTTCACCGCCCACTTCGGGAAGGATAATATGGCGGCTGTAGCGCTCTATTTGCTCATCGCTAAAATCTATCATTCTCAGGCTCCGCCAGCGATTGCAGGTATGATAGAGATTTCATCGCCATCTTTCACAGCGGTATTTTCGCCCTCAAGAAACCGGATGTCTTCTTCATTCAAATATATATTAATGAAACGACGGGGAGCACCGTTTTCATCACAGATGCGCTCTTTAATTCCCGCAAACTGGTTTTCCAGATTGTTGAGAATTTCGCTGATGGTGGCACCATCTGCCGCCACTTCGCTCTGGTTGTCGGTCAACTTCATCAATGGGGTAGGTACTCTTACTTTTACTGCCATGCTTTACTCCTTTTAAACCGTTAAACTGTTGGCGAATACTTCTTCAAATCCTTTTATATTAGGTTCGATCACTTCAGGTGCGGGGAAACAATCGGCCAGGGCCTCCTGAGTTTTTAATCCGTTACCAGTAATACAAATGACAGTCACCTCGTCCGGTTTGATCCGGCCTTGCTGAACAAGTTTTTGTGTGACGCCTACGGTAACGCCTCCTGCGGTTTCCGTGAATACGCCTTCCGTTTCGGCCAGCAATTTCATGGCGGAGACAATCTCTTCATCCGATATGTCCTCCCCGTAGCCGCCACTGGTGTTTGCGGTCTTGATGCCATAGTATCCATCTGCTGGGTTTCCGATGGCAATAGATTTAGCAATGGTGTTTGGCTTTACCGGAATAATATTTTCACTGCCATTTTTTATGGCTGTGGTAACAGGAGAACAGCCGGTGGCCTGGGCCGCAAAAATTTTGGTTTGCACTTTGTCGACCAGCCCCAGCATTTCGAATTCATGAAAGGCTTTCCATATTTTTGTGATCAGCGAACTGCCTGCCACGGGAACCACAACATTGTCCGGTGTTTTCCAGCCCAGTTGCTCGGCAATTTCGTAACCGTAAGATTTGGACCCATCGCCATAATAAGGACGGATATTGATATTCACAAAGGCCCAATCGTGGTTGGCTCCAATTTCACTGCAAAGCCGGTTCACGTCATCATAACTGCCTTTGACGGCAATCAACTGTGTCCCGTAAACCAGGGTTCCGAGAATTTTTCCTGCTTCCAGTCCGTCAGGAATGAGGATGCAACTTTTCAGTCCGGCTTCTGCCGCGTGAGCCGCAACCGAGTTTGCCAGATTCCCTGTTGAGGCGCATGAGACGGTGTCAAACCCAAACTCCATGGCTTTGGAAACGGCTACCGAAACCACCCGATCTTTAAAAGAAAAAGTGGGATGGTTGACAGAATCGTTTTTCAGGTAAAGATGGTTCAGTCCCAGGGCCTTACCCAGGTTTTTCGCCCGGATCAAAGGGGTAAAACCGGTGTGAAGACCCACTTTCGGGGCTTCATCCAGAGGCAAAAGGTCCTCATAACGCCACATAGAGGGCGGACCGGACTCAATGGACTTCTTGGTCACGACCTTTTTGATGGCTTCATAATCGTAATTGACTTCCAAGGGCCCAAAACAGAATTCACAAACGTGAATGGGGTCCTTGGCATATTCTTTTTTGCATTCTTTGCAGATTAATCCTTTAACATGACCCATTCCAACATTCCCATTTAAAAGTATTTATTAAAACTAAAATAACGTTCTCCCGTATCCGGCAAAACCACAACAACATTTTTTCCGGGGCCCAATTCTTTAGCCAGTTCATTGGCAGCAAAACATGCGGCTCCGGAGGAAATCCCAGCGAGAAGACCTTCCTCTTTCCCCATTCTCTGGGCAAACTGAAAGGCGTCTTCATCGGACACGGGCAAAATGCGATCCAGCAGATCCAGATTCAGCACATTGGGTTTGAAACCTGCACCAATTCCCTGAATTTTGTGGGGGCCGGGAGGCTGGCCCGATAATACTGCCGAGGTTGCCGGTTCGACACCCACCACTTTAACCTGCCCATAATGTTTTTTTAAGACTTCTCCAACGCCGGTGATGGTGCCCCCGGTTCCAATGCCTGCTACAAAACCATCCACTGACTCACCGTTCATGGCAGACACGATTTCTGGTCCGGTTGTCTGCCGATGCACTTCCGGGTTAGCAGGGTTGTTGAACTGCTGAGGCATGAAATAGTCTGGATTTTCAGCCAGCATTTCCTCCGCCCTCTGGATGGTACCTTCCATGCCAAATTCAGCGCGGCTCAATTCAGTTTTTGCACCGAAACTTTCCAGAATCATCCTGCGCTCGGAGCTCATGTTTTCGGACATGACAAGTACAACGTTATAGCCCTTGACGGCACCCACAAGAGCGAGGCCGATACCCGTATTGCCACTTGTAGGTTCAATGATCGTGGCACCGGGTTTCAGCAGGCCCTTTTTTTCCGCATCTTCGACCATGCCAAGTGCGATACGGTCCTTGACACTGCCACCTGGATTGAAAAACTCCAGTTTTGCGAAAATGTTGGCACCGTTTGATGGGGTAACGCTGTTCAGTTTAACTAAAGGGGTGCCACCAATCAACTCTAAACTATTAACAAATTTGGATTTAACCATTTCAACCCTGGGAAACCGGCATTCCAATTCGCTTTATTTGGAATGGCCCCTCCGTGCGTCAGAAATTTAATGCCAACGGAAGGGAATTATAGATAAAAGAAGTCCTACTATGCTTGAGATTAACCCTGATTTCAAGCACTTTATGGCGGGTTTTTGTCTTGGGTGGGAAACCTAACCTTTCCTGAGGCCCCGAGGTTTTAGGGTGCTCAGGCGTTTTTTGAATTGAGTGGTGACAAACTCAGAATCTTCAGAGCTGGAGATAACGTGGGGAGTGATAAATATCATCAGCTCCGTCTTTTTAAGGCTGGTGCTCTCGGAGCCAAACAGTTTTCCTATATAAGGGAGGTCCTTGAGCACAGGGACTCCAGTGACCGTGTCCAGGGTGTCTGTGCGCATCAACCCACCCATGACCAGAACCTGATTGTCTTTAAGTACCACCTCGGTATTAACCTGCCGGGTGTTAAAAGAAGGCTGGTCTCCTACATCAGCACCACGGCTGGAGATTTCCTGGCTGATTTGCAGGTTGATAAAGTTCTCCGAATTGATCTTGGGCGTAATATCCAGTTTAATTCCGACACTGCGGTACTCTACCGTACTAGTGACTACGGCGGCACCTCCTGATGGGACCGAAGCCTCTTGAACTATGGGGATTTCATCCGTAATGGAAATGTTTGCGGCCTTGTTATCCGAAGTCACGAGAATAGGGTTGGCCAGAACATTGGTCTTGGAGTCGGATGCAAAAAGCTGTAGCTGGGCTATGATTTTGTCCGGCTTGCCGATGAAAAAACTGCCTCCTGCTAAAAATGAAGCGGTGGCACTTCCAATGGAAGTCCCCAGGGCGCTGGCGTTGGCAGTGCTGGAGCTAATGCCTGCGGCGGTGTTCAAGGTGCCTGAGGAATCTTTAAAGGCCAGTTCCAGTCCTGCGGCTGTCGACTCATCCAGAGTGAGGTCAACGATCAACACCTCAATCAAAACCTGTTGTGGAAGCAGGTCCAGCTTGTTTATCAGGGCCAGTATGGCCGGATAATTACGCGGACTGGTCCGAATGATCAGGGAGTTGGTGTCCGGATCCGGCAAAATTGTGACCTCGCCATCGAATTCACTGCTGATGCTACCCGCCGCCTGGACTACGGGCTTTTTGGTAGTGGATGCAGTGGTGCTGGCTCCAGATACATTGGCTTTGGTTTCAGTTTTTTGGGAACTTGTTGAAGTTTTTGTAGCAGTACTGGCACTTCCTCCCTGTTCCTGAAAGATTCCATTTAAAAGGCTGGCCAAAGCTGCGGCATCGCCATTTTGCACATAATATACAAACGTGCTTACATCTCCTTCCGAGATCGGTTGATCCAGGCGGTTGACCCAGAACTCAATGGTCGGCAGAATTTTATCGAAAGCGTTGACGACGAGAACCGAGTTCAATCTTGTTAGTGAAAGAAATGATAGCGAATCGCCCAGAGCTTCTTTATATCCCATGGAACTGAAAATTTCCTCGAGCTCTTTGACCAGTACTTCAGAATCCGCATTTTGCAGTTTATAAAGCTGGATGTCTGAAGAAGCCAGTTTGTCAATGTCCAGAGCCCGTACGACTTTGATGATACGTTTGACGTTGTAGGCCATTTCGATCATCATCAGGTTGTTCGTTTCAGGAATTTCAATGAAGCTGGCGTTGGTTGTGAGAAGCGGACTGATAATTTTCTTCATCGACTCCACAGCGATATGCTGGAGTGGAATAATCTGGATAATCATACGCTCTTTGTCCGGGATGCTTGGGTCGTCGGCGAAATGGATGCTCATGGGTTTTTTTGCCGCATCCGGAGCCTGGAGAAAACGATAAAAATTCCCGCTTTTGACAACTGCGACATTATTCAGGGCAAGAATTTGCTCCAGAACGGAGTACAGGTCACCCACCGGAATTTTATTGAAAGTTTGCAAAGTTACCTTGCCTTCAACATTTCCTTCGATGACATAATCAATTTTCAGTAGCTCACAAAAGGTGGTGATAACATCATAGAGCTCTGTTCCTTCAAAATTGAGAGTTATATGTTTTGCTTCTCTCAACTCAGCGGGAAGGTCTGGCTCGACTTTCACAATAGTTTGAATCTGATCCAGCGAAGCTTTTTTTCGCTTTTGTAGCTCGACTTTTTCAGGCCTGTCCTGGGGAGGCTCTTGTTTGGCAGTTTCCTGTCCGCCCAGGGATTCGGGCCATATGGATGTGGTTTCCACGGCAGGTTTAGGTTTTTCCCGGGCAATGGTTGATGATTGGCTGGAGATAAAAAACTTGCCTCCAGCAGCATCTTCAGCGAGGTACCAGGTTTTGCCTTTACCATAACCCCTCTCAACACGAATCAGATCGAACAGGTCTCCCTTTGCGGCAGTGCCAATTTTCGGGTATTGGGTCCCTGGTCCCTTGTACAGGGAGGTGTTGTTGCCTGTGATGCGAATTTTTTTCAGGTGCGTAGATTTAGGAATATTCTTGATTTTATCGGGATCGATCAATTCTTCATCCCCTGCCTTTTTGTTAATGCTGGCTGGATCCGGCAATATCATGGCATCTACTATGTCGGTTTTATCCTTGAGCCGATGCATGGTGGATTTTTTCGTTGCCCCACATCCGTACCAAGCGGCAGACAAAATGAAAATTGTTAAGATGACTGGAATTCGTTTCATATCGGTTTTCCGCCTTGAGGCTCCAGCTCCTGAATGAAGCCCGTTATCATTAAACGGGTCTGCAGGTCTTCCGGGTCCGTTTTATTAATTCTCCGCGATCGAAGTTCTTCTATTATTAGAAATTTTTCATGATTTTCTATGCGCATTAAAAACAGGGACAGGTTTTTAAGGCTGGAACGAACAGAAATTTCAATTGGTACGGCAAGCATGCCTTCCATGTATTTTGGCTTATTCACTTTAGTTCGTTCAATGGTTACGGTTCCACTCGAAAAACTTTCGACAAGTTTTTGCAGGCTGGCTGCAGCGAGGCCGGATTGCTTCTCCTTGAAAAATCTGCGAGCCAGATTCACATGGGTGCTCTGGTTGGCTTTTTCTTTTTCCTGATAATAGGCTTTCTGATTCAGGACCTCGTAGTATTTCTGGATGAACTGAACCTTGCTTTTAATTTTACCATCTACTTTAGCCTGTTTTTTATAAATCGGCTCTGCGACAAAAAAGAACAGCAGGTAGCAAACCACAAAAACAATGCCGGCTATTAAAACTTTTTTGTCTCTTTGGTTGATATCCATGTTTACGAAGCCGTTTCCAAATCAGCGCGAATGGTGAATTTTTCACCTGCGGATTCATTGATAATGGTACCCACAAATTCTGTTCCTTTGAAGGTTTTGGATTGCTCCAGTAGGGGTATAAGTTTTGACGCGACTGGAGAGTATCCTTTGAACTCAATTTCTCCTTGTTTAAATTTCAAGTGTGTCAACCATGTATCACTTGGAAGAGACCGGCTCAATTCTCCTAGCGCAGGAAGTTTGTCCGGGTATTGCCTTCTTATGGTATTGAGAATGTCCACATATTGTTTGAGTGAATCATATTCGAGGTCAATTTTTTCCAGGCCGGTTGCCTGTCCTTTAATTTCTTTCAACTGTCCATCCAAAGTGGCCAGTGTTTTATTGGCGTAGACCACCTTGTTGGCAAACCAGCCCGCCAAAAGCAGGATGACGGTCGCGGCCATGGCCAGGGTTAGCTTGATATTTACCTTTTTCCTTTTTGGCTGCATGCCTTCCGGTAAAAGATTGGTTTCGACTTTTTGTTTTTTCAATTCTCTCAAGCTAAGGCCTAATGAGGTCAGCATAAGCGATGGGGAAAACGATTCGGGTAGGGTAGGGCTTACGGACTCAGGGGCCTGCAAGGCAGTTGTTGATACTTCTGTTTCTTTTTCCAAATGTTGCGTGATCTGTGGAGCCAGAACTCCTCCACCCGTTATAAAAATATGGCCCACGAGTTCATTCGCCTCGATGCTCCTGCACGATGAAAGAGCTTGTTGCAATTCATTGACAATGGATTTGGCGATTTCGCTGGATAAATTTTCCAACTGTGCGGGATCGCTGATTTTCCCTGAATTTGCGTCTTTGATTGCAGGTCTTGCCCAACTCAGGCTCCTTGAAAATTCTATGGCATCATTTTTTATGAGAGCAATATCCAACGTCTCTGGGCTGATGTCTGCCAGTGCCCAGATAGGTGAATCGTTTTCAATTTCCTGTGAAAAGGCAAGGTTGACATTTGCGAACGTGGAAACGTCTAAAATTGTGGTTTTCAGATTAAGTTTTTGAACCAGTTCGAGATAATAATTGGCAATTTCCTTTTTAATCGCCGCCGAGGCGACATGAAAAATATTTTCGGCCTTTGGGGTAACCTGAAAGGTGAAATATAAATCTTCCAGTCCGGCAGAAAACTGGCGTTCCAGTTCAAATTCTACCATCGACCGGACCGACTCCAGGTCGGGAGCGGGAAGCTCAAAAGTTTTGAAAGTAATATAACTTCTGGGAAGACTCACTACCACCGACTCCGGCCAGGTATCATGGTCTATAAGGAAATGATTGACCTTGTTGAGAAAATGCTTTTCGGCTTTTTCATCTTTGCCGGTCAATGGCTTCAGCGTAATCGTTTTTCCCGCCAGGACTTCCATTGTGCGGAGCTTTTTTCCGACAAGAGTCAAAGATACTGATCCCTCCCGGATATCCACCCCCAGAGATTTTTCTATAAATATGGATTTCATAAGTCCAGGACGTTATCGTTCCAATAATGAGTGACCATGTTTACCTTGTCTCCTGTGCCGGTTTTTTCGAAAACCGCTTCGAGGGTGTGTTCCGTTCGGCTCCCCTGTATTTTCCCCGTTGCAGTGACCCTGAAAAGGGTGGAGAGACTGTTCGAGTGATAGCCCTTTGAAGTCCGGTTGTTTAAAATCACCGCTGCTTGCTCAGGGGAATAGATAATATTTAATACCTCTTCGCTTGCTGTATTCGGGTTGACCGATGGATACTTGTAAACGGTCAAAAACTGGGCAATGCCTTTATACTCCTTATCTTCTTCCGATTCCTCCGTGGAACCGTAAAGGATTTCTTCTGTGATTCCTCGGATTTTTAATAATTCGCCCAGGGTTTCGATCTTTCCATTTTTTGCGTAATAGGGCGGACGTTGGGTTCGATAATAATCATCTTCTGCACCATTGAGGCGATGGTTTTTATCTCCATCGATCCAATCCAGAATCGAATCCGAAATGGTGTCCTGCTTCAGTTTTTCCTTAACTCCGGAATAAGCCAGCAGTTTGTTCAAGACAAGTTTGCTGGATGAATTGATGGATATTTTTCCGTTTTCGTCCTGGATAGTGTAGGTGATGGTTCCGCTTTCCAGTTCGATATCGGTTCTATTGACAATGTCAAATTCCAAAGCTTCCTCTTCCTCGCCTGCGGTTGAATCGCTTGTGGCTGAATCGCTGGGATTGGAATCAACGCCTGGAACAGGCACCTCTTTTCCCATGATCCAGCCATGCTCTTCATGAATGGAGTGAAAACGGGCTTTTTTGAGCAACTCCGCCACTGCCAGATTGATCCCGGCCTTGGCCAGGTAATAGCTTTCTGTATCTTCCTTATAATTTCGAGTGGTGTTGACCTCCATTTTCATCGAAAAGGCAAATTCCGTCGCTAAAGCTATGAGCAGAACAAGAACCCATAGGACGATCATCAAAGCGATGCCGTTTTGATTTGAATTAAGCCTTTTCATTCTCATCCTCTTTTTTAACAGGAGGTGTTGCAAATTCCATTCCAGAGTTCAGTAGGACAATGATTGGAGGTGAGAAAACAGGCTCTAATTCTTCACCTTGTTCCTCCTCTCCCGGTTTAGGTGGAGGAATGACCCCTATCGTGACCTCTACAGCCCGTGGAAGCGATATTTTATTGTTTTTTTCAAAGGCCAGTATCGGATTGGTCTCATTGGAATTGTTCACGCTCAGCTCAAAAGGGTCCATGAAGACCCGGTCGACCCATTTCCCGGAAAACTGCGAGGCACTTTTATCCGGGCCTTCTACCTCCTGAGGCGGCAATTTTTTCACTTGATAGTAGCGGAATTTCATTTGGCTTACGTTCTCAGCCAGCACAAAAAATTGAGTGGAGTCAGAGCTTGGGTCAATCCTTGAAAATATATTGCCATCGGAAATATCGCGTTCCATCAAAATGACTCCGGACTGGCCGGTTTCCGGGTGCTCGCCAATATAAAATCTGACTTCATGCGACAAGGTTGCTGGATCTGATGCGGTCATGGGTGTGGCGAAGGTGACGAAACGTATGGAATTCGAATTTCCTTCAAAAGCCAGGATTCTTTTCTTCGAGGAGAGATTCTGGCCGATGGCTACCCCATCTTTTTGACTGACAAATACCGGATAGGTGGATTGAAGTTTTTGCTTGAGTTGCTCACTGATAATGCGCAACCGCTGATAGGTATCTACCTTTTGTTCTCCCACATCCCGGGCAGAGATCCCAAGACGGACTCCCCCTAATCCCAAAGCGACCATCATGGCGATAATGGTCATCGAAAGAATCATCTCTAGCAGGGTGAATCCCGATTGGTTTTTAAACAGCTTTATCATCTAATTTCCTGAAATACTTTGGGAGGAGCTCGCACCGCTCACGTTGCTGCTACTGCTTGATCCGCTAACATTTGCAGTGGGGGTGTCTTCGGAAGCTTCTTCTGCGCCATCACTGACCGGAGACGCTCCTCCTGTAAACAGCTTTTCCAGGTAGGTGTCTGAAACCGGGTGGGCCTGCCCCTCAAGGCGAAGGGTGGCCAATTCGACATTGCGTGTTTGGCCCTGATCTTCCCAAAAGACTTTTAATAAAATTTTTTGTAGCTGGATGCCTGAGTCGGGATCATTCAATGGTGAATCATGGGGGGCGATGTCGACTTCCCAGTGATAACTTTTTTCATTTTCAAAACTGCCGGAGTATTCATCAGGCTCAAAATTCAGCATTTCCAGTTCATTTATTTTCGAGTTTGCCAGGGTGACACCCTTCAGGTATTGGCCGGAAAAATCCACGGACCGGACGCTTGTCGAAAACAGGTTGAGTATGACTAAAAAGCCACCAGCCATAATGGCAAGGGCCACCACAACCTCCAGGAGGGAGAATCCTTGCTCACTCTTCCAAATGTTTGATTTTGGACTTGCCGGTAATAGGGTCGATGGTGACCGCATAAATATTTTCCTCATCCTTGTCATCAATGGATTTAAACCGGATGGTTCCTCCGCTGGAGTTGCCTCGAGGGTAAAAAAGAACCGCGAATGTTCCTTCTGTCAGGGTCTCGTCTGCCCTCTGGTAGCCTATGATCTGGACAGTTTCATCAATCGGTTTTGATTGCGTGACCTCTTCCTGTTTGGGGGTTGCCAGCCAATACTGGTTTTTGTCGATATCCACGTTAAAGGTAAACAATGTTTTTCTTGATATGGCTTCGCTACGGGTAAACTGGATCGCTGAAGATATCTGTCGAACTTCGGATTGCAGTTTGATGCGATCCAGTGTGGACACTACGAAGGGGAGCGTCAATCCTGCGAACAGGCCCATCAGCAGTAAAACCAGAACCATTTCCAGAAGCGTGAAGCCGTTAGACTTTCCTTGAATAGCGCTATTCAAAGTGCTTCCAACTGACGATGTCTAGATCGTTTTCTTCACCTCCTTCAGTTTTATCAGCACCATAAGATACCAGCTCATAGCTTCGTCCTTCCTGCCCAGGAGATCGATAGATGTAGTCGCCTCCCCATGGATCTTTTGGAAGCTCCTTTTTCAAATAGGAGGTTATGGCCTGGAGTCCTTCATCCGTTGTGGGGTATTTGTGTTTTTCCAGACGATAAAGATCCAATGCCTGGCCGAGAAGTTCAATTTGGGCCTGGGCATCCTGTTGCCGTGCTTTATCTATATGGCCAAAGAATTTAGGCACAACGGTTGCCGCCAATAGACCGATTATAACCATCACCACCATGAGCTCAATAAGGGTGAAGCCTAGAGAGTTAAGCTGGCGGACTTTGATTGATTGAGTTTGGCCCTTCATAAGTTTTCCTTATCCGGTTTGGGTTGATTAAAAAGCAATGTCGTTGGCACTGAAAATAGCGAGTAACATCGAAACCACAATGAATCCGATGATCAATGCCATAAGTAAGATCATCATAGGCTCAATCAGGGAGATAACCTGTTTGATGGCCTGTTCCACTTCTTTGTCGTAAGTCTGGGAGACCTTGGTCAGCATTTCGTCCAGCGCGCCTGAGGTTTCTCCTACGGTGATCATATGAACCGCCATGGGAGGAAAAACTTCAGCCTCTTGAAGCGGGCCCGATAAACCTTTGCCTCTTTTCAAAGCCTGTTTAAGATTTCCAATCGCATCCGAAATAACACGATTGATCAGAATAGACTGGACAATCCCCATGGCCTGCAAGATAGGCACTCCACTTTTCAGCAGAGTCGCCATGGTCAGACTGAAACGCGAAACTTCGATTTTGCGGATCAGGGGACCGAACAGAGGAAATTTCAAAAGCAAGGTGTCCCATTGAAGACGTCCTTTGTCGGTTCTTACGTAGAATGTAAAAGCTCCTATGCACCCCAGTACTCCCAGAAGTAATGCAGGCCAGTAGTTGATGATCAAAGAGCTTAACCCCAGCATGATCTGGGTTGGAATTGGCAGAGCCGCGCCCATGTCTTCAAACAGTTTTGAAAATTGAGGAACGACAAAAGTGATAAGAATGATTACGGCGGATCCTCCAACAAAGCTCAGGATAGCCGGGTAAACCATGGCGGCACGAATATTATTTTTGAGCTCCACGGATTTTTCCAGAAATACTGCCAGGCGAGCCAGCGCTTCGCTGACCATGCCTCCGGCTTCTCCGGCACGGACCATGTTGATATAAAGTTTTGAAAAAACATCAGGATGTTCTTCCAGGGCATCGGCGAAAGTACTTCCGGCATGAACCTGCTTGCGAATATCTGCAAGTACGGCACGAATTTGTTCGGTCTCTGCCAGCTTGATAAGGGTGGAGAGACTGTCATCCAGGGTCAGACCCGCATCCACCAGGGTGGACAGCTGCATGGTGAGAGTCATCAGGTCTCGGGTAGGAACCTTGGAACCCAGTTGAGGCAGAGAAAGCTTTAACCCAGAGGAAATTTTATTTTTCCCCTCTGCCACTTTGACGGGAAAAAAATTAAGCTGGCGGATTTGCTGGATCGCAGTGTGGTAATCCGGAGCGTCTATGTCACCTTCAACAAATTTGCCGCTCTTGTCCGTGGCTTTGTAGGAATAAACCGTCATGGTTTATATGGTGCCTCTTGGTTAAAGGAAAGACTAGTTTCTATCGTTCAGCGTAACACGCAGAATTTCTTCAACAGTGGTGATGCCCTTCACGACTTTGTCCCATCCGTCTTCCCGGAGGGTGCGCATTCCCATTTTTCGGGCCTGGTCGCAGATAGTCTGTGCGGTGGATTTTTTCAGGATGAGTTCACGAATCGAGTCATCTACGACCAAAAGTTCATAGATGCCGCACCGGCCCCTGAACCCGGTATTGCTACAGGCTTTGCAACCTTTTCCAGAATAAACTTTGACGTTTTCTTTATGCAGAAGACCCATTTCTGCTTCAAGAGTTGGGGTTAAAGTGGCTTCCTCCTTGCAGTCGGGACAGATCACCCGGACCAGTCTTTGGGCAAGTACCCCAAGCAGGGCTGAAGAGATGAGAAAGTTTTCGATGCCCATATCGAGAAGTCGGGTGATGGCACCAGCCGCATCATTGGTGTGAACGGTACTGAAAACCAGATGCCCCGTCAACGCCGCCTGAATAGAAATATCTGCTGTTTCCGGGTCCCGGATCTCACCGATCATGATGACATCGGGATCCTGACGCACGATGGAGCGTAAGCCATCGGCAAAGTTCAGGCCGATTTGCGATTTAACATGAATCTGGTTGATACCGCGCATCTGGTATTCCACCGGGTCTTCAATGGTGATGATTTTTTTGTCAGGTGTATTGATCTTACTCAAGCCGGCGTAGAGCGTGGTGGTTTTACCACTACCGGTAGGGCCTGTAACCAGAAACTTGCCGTAAGGTTTTTGGATCAACTCTTCCACCAGCCGGAGTTCTTTTTCGGGAAACCCCATCTGGCTCAGATCAAGAACCAGATTGTCCCGGTCCAGGATTCTCATGACCACGCTTTCCCCATACAATGTGGGAAGTGTGGAAACACGCATATCGATATCTTTGCCGAGAATTTTAAGTTTGATACGTCCATCCTGCGGTAACCGCCGCTCCGAGATATCGAGCTTGGACATGATCTTGATGCGGGTGGTGATTGCGGAACTCAAACGTTTGGGCGGCGGTTCCATCGCGTGCAGGATGCCGTCAATACGATAGCGAAGAGACAAGTCTTCCTCGAAGGGTTCCAGGTGAATATCACTGGCGCGGGTTTCAATGGCCTGACTGATGATATGGTTCACCAGTTTGATGACCGGGGCCTCGGAAGCCATATCCCGAATGTGTTCAGTGCTGTCGTCCAGCGTGTCCAGCCCATGCAGGTCATCATCCTGAATGTCGCCGACCATGCGGTTCATGGCGGAACCGTCTTCTTCCCCGTAATAGGTTTCAATGGACTCCAGAATGTCCTGTTCGCTGCTCAAAACAACACGAATATTTTTTCCCAGAGAAACTTTTAAATCCTCAATAGTGTAAAGGTCGAACGGATCATAAACCGCCACGATCAAGGTATCGCCTTTAAGTTGCAGCGGAAAAATGATTTTTTCCCGTAAAAAAGTTTCTGTAATGGTCAGGCCCTCAACAGGCAAACCGGATTTTGGGTATTGCCCCTTTTTGATATAAGGCAGGCGCAGTTCGGTGCTCAGGGTTTCCAGCAGGATTTGCGTGTGGATATAACCGTGGTCGGTCAGGGTTTTTCCCAGATAACTGCCCGTATGCAGATTATTGGTCTTAACTTCTTCCAGGGCCTTTTCGGTAATCTTTTTGTGCCTGAGAAGAATGCGCTCTACAGGATCGGTTTTTTTCAGCATGGCAGTTTATTTTCCTGAAATATGAACCCTGGGTGCCGGAGTAGATGAGCCGGAGAGCCTGAATGCGGGAGCCGGTGCAGCGGGCGCTCGTTGGGTAGCCGGTTTGGGTTGGGCCGCCTTTGGCCTGACAGGTTTATTTTTGACTGGAGTCGCTTTGAATTTCCTCGGATCATATTTCTTGTTTTTCTGGAACAATAAAGTCCCTTCACGGTGAATTATCTTGTCCGGCTGGCGGGTGGCCAACCGCAGACGAATTTTCCGCCCTTTTTTATCATCTAAAATGACTGAGTTTTTTTCGATCTCTGTCAATTCAAAATCGCCCACGATTTGTCCCAGGGAATAGCCTTTTTTCTTCACCTTTTTTTGTACAACCCTTCCCCCTTCCTGGGTGGAATACTTTCCCTGTAAGATAGCAATTTTTGTACCAGCCAGCATCAAAACTCCCTTTAAAACCAGATTTGGGGGAGGCAAGGCTGGTTTATGGGCCGCAGCCGGGCGAGCTGAGGGCGGTGGAGGCGGTGGTATATATTGCTTCCGCTCTTTGCGAAATACATTACTTTGCACCACCTGGGATACCGTTCCTGCGTTGTATCCCGGCTTGTTAACTGCTAATTTCTGCAGGTTTTTCGGCGATCCTACCAGTGAGGAGCCATCCACCCTGGATGGATAAGGGGGGTGAGTCCAGGTTCTGACCGACAGGGTAATAAGGAGAGCAATGGTGAGGACAAAAACCAGGTTGATCGCCGGGAAAAATTTATTCAAAGGCACAAGTTTCCCTCATGATTTCTTCCCCTAACTTAATGAATTTATTAGTCTTTGTCAAGATAATACAAAATTTTGACGCGTAGAGACTTTCCTCATGGTTATTGTAATAAATCTAGGTCCGGATCAGGCTGGAAACAATATGAAACGGTAAGCAATATCATTATAGATCCGCCTATTATTATTTTCGGATAATTTGAGAAAGACCTTTAAATAATTATGCTTGAGCGAAACAAGTGGCGGGATTTCAAATGTTTTTTCATGAAATCGTATATACTGACCGAATTCAAAAGTTAGTCTTCTTTGAAAGGAATGAATTTTGAGCGCACAGGCTTTGCTGGATGAATTGTTAAAATGTTTACCGCTTCGGGTTTATGGCAGGGGGGCCGTATTGAACCTGTTACGCGAAATGGGATTCCCGGTCAAAAACAAAACGCCGCTTGAGGTGACTGACGTTTATCGCGATGACAATTCCGGTGAACTGGTCTGCACGTTGAGTCCGGATGGCAAAGGAGATTTTACCGCCGCGCTCACCAACCTGAAACTCGATATCAACCATCCTCTCTACCGAAAAGTCAAAAACTATCAGGTCGAAGTGTCGGAAGCTCTGGGTAAACAGGATGTGGAAGATACCCGCCAGACAAGCATCGATCAGGAAGACCGTGGTGGTTTCCGCGTTGGAGATTTATACAAAAACTCCTAGGCGGAGGGCCAGTACTGCATTGCCCGTCAAGCAGGCAAAGTACTCAAACGCAATACTTTAATATTCCCCCTGATAAGGGGGATAAAGGGGGTTTGCATAACCAGCAGTTTTGCTGGCGAGCAAAGAGTTGTCTCGGCTTAAAAAGTAATTACTATGCTCCCTCCCACGGGAGTGGGCGCCTAGTGGTGGCTATTGGTTTTCTGAGTTGATGAATTTTTTCAGGAAGGGGAACATGGCGCCACGTTTCTCGATCATTTCTTCACGTGATTTTTTTACCACGGCTTCATCGATGAGGCGGATGTCACGTTCGGCGGCATATTTCTCGATGCCTTTCACTACCATGCCGCGCGCGAAAGAAGGGATGCGGTCGAGTCGACTTTTGGCTTCCGGTGTCCACTGAGTCTGGAACTCGACTTCCAGCCCAAGTGTGTCTTCAACTTTTAAGGTGATGGCTTTGCCGCCATATTTTCCCGGTTCGTAATCGCAGGAAGGGTCTTGGGCCATGTAGTTGCCGGTTTCGGCAAAAGCGCGCGCCCGACACCCGGAACACATGGCGGAGAACTCGCAGGAACTGCAATTGCCTTCGAGTCCTTTTCGGTCCCGCAGTTCTACCATCAGCGGAGCGTTTTCCCACAGGTCTTTAAAACTATTGGATTTCAAGTTGCCCACCGACTCTTCGATGAAGGGGCAGGGGGTCAGGTTGCCTTCCGGTGAAATTCTGCTGTAATGCGTGGCCGCCGGGCACCCGCCGGAATAGGTGCGGGTGTAAACCGATTCGGGATCGTTTTCATAAACCACCCTTTTATATTGCGGGGCGCATTTGGAATTGATCATCAACCTGCCTTTGTATTTCATCTGCTGATCATAAAGCAGTTTCAAAGCTTCTTCATAAGCGGCGTTGGAAATGTCGGTGTTGCCTTGTCCGCGCCCTGTGCAGACCAGGAAATACAGGTTGAAAGCGATGGCACCGATTTTTTCGGTGAACTCGACCACCTCGGGAATTTCTTTATAGTTCATGTCCGAGACCGACATCTGCACGAGAAAATCAACGCCGACTTCGTTGAGGATATCGAAGGCTTCCATGGAAAGTTCCCAGGCTTTTTCCACTCCGCGAAACTTGTTGTGTCTGTCCGGATTCATCGAGTCGATGCTGATCCCGACTCCATGGGCTCCTGCGGCTTTTATTTTTTCCGCATTGACGCGGTTGATCATGGTGCCGTTGGTGCCGAGCACGACCATGAATTTTTTGTCGGC
>Ga0233429_1001207_pt1 | contig 32960 bp, 51 predicted proteins | sample SI_118_April2016_3_FD_179879 | JGI IMG/M metagenome (GOLD analysis project Ga0233429, IMG submission 179879) | Seawater microbial communities from Saanich Inlet, British Columbia, Canada - SI_118_April2016_135_MG | ecosystem: Environmental > Aquatic > Marine > Inlet | place: Canada: British...
AATGGGGAAGAAAAAAGAGGGAGCGTTACGCTGAATTACTAAGAGAGGGCTTATCCCAAGGGGAGGCCTTTAGTGTGGTGGAGTACAACAAAGGAGAACTACAAGAACAGGAGGGTGAGTAGATGGGTAAGTTAATCTGCTTCATAATAGGACATAACTACCGCCATATGAAATATGGAAAACTCATGAAGGCGTGGCAGCACATAAGATGCAACAGGTGTGGTCGGCAGTTATTGCTGAATCACGAGACAAAAGATTGCTTGCCGATGGACAGGGAATTAGAGTTAGCAATGAAGGGTGAGTAGATGGGGACAGTAAAAATCAAGGGTTTCTCAAAATACACCATAAGCGAAGATGGCACGATCACTAGGGTCATAACAGGGAAAGGAACAAAGATAGGTAAAATACGAAAAGCACACAAGGGCAATCACGGATACACCCAAGCAGTTTTGCCGAGCGACAGCGGAAAAGATAAGTTGTGTCTGATACACAGACTTGTAGCCATCGCCTTTATCCCGAATCCTTACAATCTCCCTTGCATCAATCATATTGATGCCAACAAAACGAACAATTCTATTGATAATCTGGAGTGGTGCACCTATAGCCAAAATACACGACATGCAATAGAAATGGGGGTATTCCACAGCAAAGGTGGTGGGCCAAGCGGAGAGCGTAGCGGTAAATCCAAATTGACCACAACTCAAGTGTTGGCCATTAGGACAATGGTAAGCCATCCTGCTAAAGAGATGGCCAAGAGATTTAATATATCATTACAAGCGATATACGATGTGCGAAATGGTAGATCGTGGAAGCATATACCAGTGATTTAAACCAACCGCAAGGCGGTGAAGGGAGAATGAAATGACAAAACAACTAATCGAAGAATTTAAAAAGGTTTTAACCGATAATGGTACTAGCTGGGAGGAGTTTAAAAGACTGGCAGAAGCGGGCAGGTATCCTGACATAGAGGACGAAATGTTGGGGGATGACCCAGAGGACTGGGCAACCCATTACTTCGACTGGTCGGGAAGCCGGATATATTTATGGCCTACTATCCATGAAAAATGGGTTGAACACTTAGAAAGCCTAACGCCAACCATCAACGAAGACCCAACCATCAATTACCGCCAAGAGCTAATAAAAATAAGAAATAATATTGACGCTATACTAGGAGAATGAAATGAAAAAACAAAAATATTCAGAAATCAGGGACTCGCTAAAAACAGGCGACACTGTTTTGTTTTCAGGTAAGGGCAAGTTTTCCCGGATAATCAGAATGGGCACAATGTCCCGCTACTCTCACACTGGCATCGTTTTGCGTCTGCCTGAATACGACGCGGTTTTAATTTTAGAAAGCACTTCACTCAATCAAAAAATACTTGATGTTGAGGACAATATACCAAAAAACGGCGTCCAGGTTAACTCGTTATCAGAGAGGATCAAGCATTATAATGGGCGGGTTTACGTAAAACAGTTAAATAAAGCGCTTGGTCCCGAACAAATAAAAGCCCTTGTGTTATTAAAAGCGGAAATAAAAAATCGACCTTACGAGGAGAGTAAGTGGGAGTTAATTAGGTCGGCACTCGGAATGCTCGAGACCATGGCGGGCGACTATTATAGTGAAGACCTATCAAGTCTATTTTGTTCAGAGTTGAACGCGGAAGCATACCAAAGAATGAAGCTATTGCCTGACTCGCCGCCGTCAAATAGCTACAACCCAAAAGAGATATCTAAATTGAACCTGATTAATGGTTTTGAGTTAGGGGAAACATGTCAAATAATTTAAAAAGGGGGATCACAATGAATGAAGAAAAAGTAAAGCTGTTACTACTTGATGTTAACTTGGCGCGAAGGGAAGCAAAAAATGGCATCGAAAAAATAGAGAGGGGTATCAGAGATATCGCAGATGAGCTATATGGACCGCATGACGTGCCATCAGGGCCAACCCCACCACCGCAAGAGCCGGTAACCGCCCTACTATTGGTAGGACACAACGAATACTATGACTCGGGAGCGGAAGCAACAAACGGAATAGCAGAGTGGCCATTTAACAACGGCGTCGCGGTGCGCGCACAATCTCGTTTAGCAATAATTGACCCTAGCATCTCGCTTCCGATAATAAGGCGACCCTCGGTTTCGAGCTATAATGAGCAAATTAGGGCGGCGGCAGGCGAGGCGAAGACATACGGCGCTAAAATAATAGTGCTAATGCATTTCAATGATTCAGATAATAAGCGTGCGTCGGGGGCTGAGGTCTATTGCTCTGAGTGGGAAAACAACCCACTTGCTAAGATGTTAGTGTCAATGATTTGTGCTGAGTTTGACCTACCAAACAGAGGAGTCAGGAAGCCAAATCGGGGTAGTAGCATGATTGAATCAATGGAAGATGTAGGGATTGAACACGTTTTCCTTTTGGAGAGTTTTTTTGGTAGCAATGAATCAGATGTTGAGAAGGTAATGGTTGATGACGGCGAGCGCCTTGCCGGTGTTTTGGCAAAGTGGGTTGCATGGGCGGCGAGGCAGTAATTAACCCTACCGCTTGCCTCTTATAATATGGAAGATCAAGCGGTCAAGTTTAGCGTTAATTTCAACATATCTTTTTTCTGTGCTACGTGCTTTTTCTTGTAGCGTTGAAACATCGCCACGGACGGCGAACGTAAAAGCGAACAAACTTAAAAGCGCGGCAGTGATTAAGGGTATTCCGATTGCTTTAAATAATTGCATGAATTACTCCAAAAAATCCTCGGTTTGTAAATCATCTAATAGCGCACCCAACATTTGTTCTTTTCGCCGCGTCCTCAACACGTCCATTGCATTTTCGACCATCCAAAAACTCTCCTCCTTGCTTAAGCTGCTCGTGGGTCGTCCTATGCGTTTTGCTCTAGGCGCTGCGCCTCTTTTAACCATCTTTAGCCCAGCGGGTTTTTTCTTTGTTTTCTTCGCCATTATTCCCCCTAATTATCAATCAAGACAATATCAAAGCCAGCGCTAATTCCCGCTGCATCTTGGTCGGTGTTGGCATGTATCTCTATGTCAGTTTTTTCGGCAAAAACTTCCGGTTCGGTATAATCATGCTTGATTCTACTAGTCCCGTCAGTCTGGATGGCAGTAACGTGTTTGGTTTGAAACACCCCGCCAAACGGTCGTGCCGCTAAGTGCATTTGGTGGGCGCTGCTCCTCTTTGCGCCCGACGCAGACACGTAGAAATCACGCATATATCCAGTCTTTCCGGCAGGAATTGTGTAAACTGCCATTAATGTCTGCTGGTGTGACGCCTGGATCACTGCCCTTGCCTCGCTCGGCGTCGTTGGGACGCCTGATGATAACGCCGCGCCGGAGGTACTGATATAAACATCACCAAGAAAAATAGTACCGTTGTTGTTTTTTGCTCTAAAAACTCTAATTAACGGCGTATCTAAGATAACCGCGTTTTGTCCGTTTAGTGTTGCTATTTGGACAATCAACTCATAATTCTCGTCTAGCCCCTGTATTTCTGTCTCTGTCGCCTCGCCTGCATTGCTTGACGACACTTGAGTGATATCGGCAGTGGTCGAATAGGTGTATACCATTGCGTTTAATCCGGCATCATTAGCACCGTCCCAGATAGTTACATAGCCGTCGGTAACATCAAAATCCGGCGCGTCACCAAACTTGTGGACAAAAGATGTATTGGCAACATCACCCTTTGCAATTGATAGCCCATCCTCTACATTTGCAACCCTTAAGTTGTTTGATGCTGTCGCATTGACATTAACAAAAGACCCAGCATCATTAAGCGCGGTCAACACTGACTTTTGAAGAGTCGCGTCGTCTTGAGGCGAAATACTGTCAGCTATTCGGTGGCTAGAAGGCTTTGAGTTTGTTTTTTTGAAAACAGTCTGCAGATCGAAAACACCCTGGGCAGATGTACCATTGATGTATTTAACCCTCATGTATTGCTTGCTCGGTTGGAATGAAAAAGTTTTGTCTGTATTGGCAGCGATTGTGAAAGTGTCGCTATCTCTCCATGTTGAATTGTCGCTACTTGTCTGAATGACTAACCCATCTGTCGCACTAGGCACATCAGAGTAAGCGTTAACAAATATCAATGCATAATCAAGTGTGCTTACACCCGTCCCCGTGAACGCGGCACCGGAAGTTAGTGGGACGCTGCTAGAGTTGGCCGCCTCAACCTTACCATCTAGGACGACTTTTAGTTGCCCCGACCCGTTAACCTCCAAATCAATTATTGAGTTATTGGAGTCAACTATTTTTGCCCGAACGTGTGGTTCGTTATTAGTTTGCCTAATACCGTAACCATTGCCCCCGCTTTGATCTGCAAACTGAATAACGCCGCCAGCAAAAACGGTGCTTGACAATAGGGCCAGCAATAAAACAACTATCTTCACTTCAAACCCCTTCGCCGGTCACTGTTTGCCTTGTTGACGCTCTCTTTAAATTCTGGGTCAATTAAAAGCTCCTGCAGTGTCACCATGTATTGCTGCGGTGAAAGCCTTGCCGCCTCTATTAATTTTAGCCCTTGCTCTCCCAACCGTGAGGGGTTATTTGCCAGCGTTTTAGCCAGTTTATTTCCCATGCTTGCCGTTGCTGCCGTCCCGTATTTCCTCAGCGCCTTTGCTCCAAATGCACCAACACCGGCGAGGACAATACCGCCCGGTAGTCCACCAACCGCCGTACCTGCCGCCAGTGATGCGCCACCTGCTATTTTTTCACTTAACCCAAATGCCTGGTTTGCGTTTTCCCTGGCAATTCGATCGGCTGCAACCTTGTCAATCTCTGCGAGTGTTGAAAATTCACTATTTAATTTCCGCAATTCTTTGGCTTTTTGCGAGCCGAAAACATCGTCAAAGAAATCCAGTCTTTTTTGTATCCTTTTGTTTAAATCAGTTCTGATTTTAATGAATTGCTGCTGTAATAAAGGAGTATCACGACTAACTTTGTCGAAATTGATTAAATCGTCAAAACTTTGACGCAATTTATGCACTTCCGAAGCGTTTAAATTATTGCCGTTGCTTGCGAGGGTAGTCAATTCGTCGTCAACCCTTGATAAAACTGCTTTCATGCCAGCTTTGCCCTTTAGGGATTTGCCTATTGATCTTCTAAGGTCTTCCGCTACCCTCTCCATATCCAAAGAGCTGTCTTGCATCCTGGCAACCTGGCGCCTAGACATTTTATCAATTATTTTCCGGTCTAATAACTCGTCATTTACTTTTGAGTAGATATCGCCCAGCTGTTGACCTGTTTCGTTTTTTAGAATAGATACTTTTTTGGCTATCCTCTCAACATCGTCACCCGCTTGGACTAAACTTCTATCAAGCAATAAGCGACCCGCCTTATTTGCCCTGCCGGTATCGAATAGTTTTCTAAAATCTTTAAGCATTGCCCCCGACGATTTTACCGCCTTTAGTTCTGCAAAGTTTTTAACGGTATCTGGTAGTTCTTTTAGTGCTTTTCCTACCGCACCCACACCTTCCAGCGCTCCTTGTGCTACAGCGCCAGTTATCGCGCCCGTTGCTGCGTTCCCAAGCCTGCCTCTAATTTGTAGCGGGTTAACCTCTCCCTCTGTATCGCCAGGGTTCTCCAGGAATCCCAACAATCCACCCGTTTTTGCTGCTGTTGCAGCCCTTTGCGCAAGCGTGGCGCCCTTTGCTGCGATGCCAAGTCCACCGGTTGCAATACCAGAGGCGACAGCGCCACCCACTTGTCCGGCGGCAGATGCAGCGAGATTTTCTTCTGCCAATTTTTGGTTACGGCGAATAAAGGCATCTCTTGCCTGGGTGTATGTCTCTGGATCCTGCTCAATAGTGAACCCTTGCGCTGCCAATTCTTCGTCAACTCCCGCCGACGGGTCAGGCAATACTTGACCTACTGCCGCCTGGATTTGAGGTAAAAAACCAAGAGTCGCTGCTTGACCGAAACCAGTAACCGCCGCCTCTACTGGGCGCGGTTGTGGTTGTTGGGGTTGCTCGAGCTGCGCCGGTTGTGCGGTAGTAAAGGCCTGTATCTCTGGGTCGTTTTGCAGTGCCGCCAACTCTTGGGCCTCTTCGGGTGTTAGTCCCGCCGGGATAGGTGCCGTCTGCTGGGGTTGCTGGATAGGTGCGGCAATGGCTTGTATTTCTGGATCTTGCGATAGTGCCGCTAGTTCTGCTTGTTCTGCCGCTGTTAGTGCCATCTATTGACTCGCTTTTTGTTGTAGTTCTAAAAACCTTTGTTGTTTTGGGGTTAATTGTTGTTGTTGCGCTGCTCCCGCTACCGCCGCCGGTGGCAAAAATGGTTGCGTTGGTTGAAATTGCTGCGCTGGCTGTTGGGGTTGTTGAGCAATTGCCTGATTTGGTTGGGGGCTTGGTTGCCCGCCGACAAAACCCCTTAATGTGCCGAATTTTTGAAAATGCGCACCAGCCACTTTTTTGGCTTCCAATGCGTTTTTCATTTGTGCAAGCAGTCTATCAACCTTCACGGCGTTTTCTTCCTCGCTTAATGCTGGGTCAAACGCGCGTTCAATTAATCGCACCCCTTCTTTTTCAGTAAATTGCGCACCCAAAACAAGCCTTAGGTTACGCTGTACGACCTCTTCCACTGCCTGTTGTGTTAGCGCTGACTTTGGAAGAAATCTTTTTCTGGCAGCATCGGGAAGTAAGCTTAAAACTGGGCCAGTTAAAGTGTCGGTCCCTGATTTAAGCGCATTGCTGACCTCTTCTAGTTGCTGTATCCCCTTTTCTGCATCGGCAAATCCACCTTGAGCCTGAAATTGGTTAAAATCTTTTGCAAACTCTTGATCGAGTTTCTTTTCACCAGGCGATAATGTTTTAGCTAGCGCTCCGCGACTTCCAGACTCTTCCCTTTTGGCTTGTCTCGCCAATCGAGACTCTTCCATCCGAGCCTCCCTGTCGAGTTGCTTCTGCTCGGTTTGAAAAGCTCTTTGTTGTTCTGCCTGGGATTGTTTAAACGCCCTGTCTTCCGCCGTTAGTCGTGCTTTTTCTTCCGACGCAAAGGCACGCTGGCGCTCGGTCTCTTCCTTTGCCGCTTTTGCCGCGTCCTGTTTTTGGAAGCCCTGCAATCCACCTAGAATATTGGCGAACCCTTGCGACTGTTGTCTTTGTCTAAAATCATCAAAACCCGCCATAATAAACTCCTTAAGAGAATGACCCTTGTGCTGCCTGTCCTATGCCTAACCCTAACTGCGCACCGGCTGGACCGCCAAACGCTGCACCAATGCCAGCGCCCAATAATGGAGCAAGCCCGCCGCGTCTACCTGTTTGCTTTGGCGCTGCCTGCTGAAATACTTGCCTTCCACCCGCTGCAGATAGCAGTCGATCTGTTTGCTGTTGTCGCATCTCTCTTGCTCGCTCTGGAATTGATGCTTGGATCTGCGCTAACCTCTCAGCACCCCTGCGCTGTATGCCGACCTCTTGACCTAATCCAATAGATGACCCAGACAATCCACGCCTTGCAACTAATCCCTGTAATTTTCTTTGTGCATCTGCCATGCCTGATCTGGTTGCCCGTGCCTCTCTTCCTGCCTGGATAACGGCCAGGTTCTTTGCGCCCGCTTCCGATTCTTCTTTGAGGCGCTTAAAGCCTAGTGTCCTAATTTTCCCCGACTCTTTTGCCTGCTGGAGCGCAAGCCTGTTTAAGGCTGCCTGGCTTTCAGTTTCGCCGCCAATTGTCTGCTGCTTCCCGAATAAAGTGTCCTTAAGTCCGCCGCCAATCCCACTAAGGGCGCCGCCACTTTTTAGCTCGGATAGCCCGCCCGTAGAGACTGCTGTTGCTACTCTTTTGATTTTGCTACCCATGACTAGACTCCTTTCGTGAAATAAACTAAACCGTTTTCGGAACCATACGGCACAAAGCCATACTTTAAAATAACGGCCATTGACTGGGCCACACCATTCGCGGCAGTGTCAACCTGACAAGCAACTTCTTTGCATCCTTTAGACTTCGCTCTATTAATAACAGCATCAGCAAGGGCAAAACAGCGTCTTGAACCTCTAAATTCTGGCTTGATGTAGATATCAGAAATTAACAACACGCCGTTTGGTTGCATCTTATACAAAATAAAGCCACAATCAATTTGTAGCGTCTCGATGCCTTCCCTCTCTTTTAAATAGTCTTGATACATTACTTCTCTCTCTCACATAAAAGTTTAACAAAACCGGACAGCGTTTCGCAATTATAGGACTTTGTTGCTGAATGACTTGCGTTTTTTGCCGCTTTTTTCGCTAGTTTTGCAGCAATATGTGCGTCTTTTAGTGCTTTGATCTCCTTAAATTTGCCATTTTTTAACTCATAATAGAAGGCCGAATAGCCGTCAAGCATTGCAAAGCAAGCCTCTTTTTCCGCTTTTTCGCAACGATCCATAGTGGAATAGACAACCGGGGAACCTGAGTTGTGCCCTTTTTCAGAGAGGAAGTTAGCAAAAACTAGAGTCGGAACCGCTATTAAAATTAGTAATATGTGTTTCATTTTTTCCCCTTTTACCATACGTCAGCACCTTGACGCCCGATTGCTACCGAAAAATTGATATCGTTGTCATTACTGTTTGTCATGTTTTCGCAAAGGACAGCGCAAGATACTGCCGAAAGCGCGGTTACCTTGCAGACAATTTCAGAACCACCGTTTCCGACGGGCAAGCATGATGGCGTTGCTGTAAAAAAGTCTTCTGAGTATGTTATTGTTACCGCACCCGCTGCCGAACGATTAACGCTTGCAATTGCAGACCCGTTTTGTGAGGTGATCGACGCCGTGCCGTTATTTGCTATAATTGCAGTAAATGTTTCCTGGTCGTCAAACCCGTACCCGTTCCAGTTGGCAATTCGCAACGTGATATCACCCGAAGTATTATTGTAAAAAGAGGCCAGTATTTTGTTGCTAGAAGCGTCGTAACCGTCATTGTTTGGCGCGGTAGAACTAATCAATAGATTCAATGTCGTCCCTGTTGACCCATTCTTGGCGTAAAGATAAAACCGCGCATCATTTGACTCAGAAACGCAATCAGTGCACCCCCACGTTACAGTGTTGGCGCTAGTTGTTCTAATCCACGCACCATTAACGGCCATTGCGCATTTGTCGACAGACAATGTCGCACCATCGGAACGTGTTACTTTACACCCGTCTTTGAAATAATTAAGAGGCACAAAAAAGTCGGTTGTGTTTAAAGCGCCACTTTCAAGCGTCCCGTCAGTCCCACACCCTAAATCATATGCGTTTTGATTAGAATAACTAGAATTTAAATCAGCATTGTATTTGGCACTAGTAAGCACGCTATTTGCGGCGTTATTGGTCCTACTAATACTCGTACACGTGCCGCCGTATGCTATCCCGGTCATCGCCAAAAGAAGTAATATACCCTTAATGAAATTATGCATTGTCGCTCCTATGTATTGCGATTCCCGTTTTTTGAAAAGAATATTTGCAGCGCAGACAAGCCTATATTGCCGCCGCTTTCGTCCTGGTAAAATCCAACCATTATATTTTCAGCCGTTCTGTTTATGTCACCTCTTGACGTTACCACGTTACGCCCATCGGAAAATGTGCCCTCATCAAGCTTGCTAATATCCAAAATAAAACCACTGAGTGGATCGGTAAAGGTATAGTCTCTCTCTGACGCGTCGGAAATATTAAAATTAAAAAAAGCCTTTACCGTCAACGTGTCACTATCTGCTATGGCCCTTAAAATTAACTCTCTAAAACTGTATGTGGCGTCAAAGTCACCACCGTCAACCCAACCGACCAACCCAAACGCTGCGATCGTGACTGATTCATCGTCGGCATTTGTGTCATCGCGGTTTTCTGCCACTGAATGTTGGTAAATCCATCCGGCACTGTCACCAAAAAGAACCATGTCAATGCCAGAGTCGTTATCGTATTCGGTTGACGATACGGCGGCAGTGTTGAAATTATATACTTTAAAACCACCTGTTCTAAACTCGTAAACATACGCTTTTGTTTTTGTTGTAACGGTTCCCTCTGATACCCATGTGATATATTGGTCAAGCGTCGGATAAAAAACAGAGAAGAAGTTTTCACTCTCCGCTTTATTTATCTCATAAACATATCCGGGGGAGGTGAAGATATCGTCAAGGTCGCCGCCCGACAAAGTGATAGGGTTGCCGCCTTTGTCGGTAATCAACTTACCATTGCGAATAACCCGCCAACCGTTGGCGCTTAAAAAATATACATCGCCATTTCTCACCGAGATAGTTTGATCAGAGACACAACCTATCTCGCCACTTATTGGCTCAAATTTGGCTATCCCCCCAACCTCCGAATAGACATGAATCGAGCCACGCTTAAAAACCACCAAATAAGGGTCAAGCACACCGTCGTTAAAAAACCCGGTGGCAATTCCTGATATTGAACCGTTGCCGGGAGCGTACAGCCTTGTTTGTGTTGTACCGTCGTCGTCATATGCGTCGGGCAAATCCTGCTCTGAAAAGAAAACATCATTTTTAAAAGTATCGTTTCCCGCATAGACTAATTTTCGGTTAAATGTGGTTAAATACTTGCCGCCGCCCGCTGCCACTGCACCGTTTTTGGTTGGTGGCGTTTGGGTGCTGGTCGCGTCGGTAGTGATGCTTGACGTTGACGTTCCAAGATTTATTTCTTCCCAAAACAGCCATGCGCCGTCGTTTGTCACATCTTTAAAATATACCCGGACCTTGTCGATGTTGGCATTGTCTGCCGTTGTCGGTATGCTTGTCACGTTGATAGTGTTGTTAGTGGTCTCTGTCGCAATGCTTGTACTTGCTGCCCCTATATTTGTTTCAAAGCCATTAATCGAATCATAGAAGGTGACAGCTACTTGGTATGTGGAGTCGGTGAGTGACCCGCCCGCCACCTTCGCCACGCTTGGCGAGGAAGGGACGGCTTGCCCTAGCTGAGTGAAGTTTGTGCCGTCATAGGAGAATAGCCCGTCATCTTCCACCGAAACAATGTGTCGATTATTAAGCGTAATCCCTCGGTGTTTGTTAGCAGACGTTAGCCCCGTTTTGAGATTTGTATGTGCTCCTGAAGCCGCAACCTTTTTGATGATTGTGTCAATTTTTGCAAGCACTATCCTGGTATCGTCTGTTTTCTTAAAAAATGATTGCGATAAAACCGAACCACCCAAAGACGTATCATTGAACTTAGAAAACCCGTGGCGCGTCTCCATTCGCCCTTGGTTAGAAAAAATATTGGACGCATCCCTGAAACGTAAACGGTCCTCATTGATCTTGTACGAGACGGGAAAGTCGAAGTTTTTAATTTCTAGTTTAGTACCGCTTTTTAAAGGCAAAATTAACTCCTAATTGACAATGTGACCGTCAGTGTTGCCCATAACGTCCCGCACCCTACCGACAACGTTAATCGCCTTGCCATAGTCTTTTATCAGTCGCGTGATAGTCGCATCGTATATTTGCAATTGTGTTGCAACCCCTTGCCTATCTCGATAGCGCATCCCCCTCCACTTCACATATTCGTCAAGTGCTGCCTTCATATTGTAGGGAAATTGAGGTGTGTGGGTGCGGTCAGCAAAAACCCGCTCTGGGTTTTTAAAAAAGTAAAAGCTTGCCGTGATTGCGGCGCTTGGATCCGGGGATACCAAAATTTTATCTTTAGTTACTGCACCCCAAAAAGAAACGGTGCCAGACGGGATATTGCCCGACTCGCGTCGCCAGATCTCTTGCAGTGATTGATTTGACAGCACCCTTTGAGAGGTTGACTTAAACCAGGGGCTGCCGTCGATTTCTTTTAAATAGTCCCATGATGGCGGTCGCCTTGTCGTGCTTCCACCTGTTGCATCGGCTGCAATGGTAGCTGTTGTGGTCGTGTTGTCGGTTATCTCAGAATGAAGGTACCAGTCACCGGCGTTTGTATCATCTCTGAAATAAACCCGCCGCCGGTCAATGTCTGCATCGCTTGAAACGGGAATTGACGTAACATCAATTTGCTCGCCGCTTGCCACAACCACGTTGGCGCTTACCGTTCCCAGTGACGTCTCGATTCCAAGCGTGGTGGACAAAAAAGCAATAGCAACCTGGTATGTCGATGCTGTTAGCGTGTTGCCCGAACCGGAAGCGGCAACAGTAGGAGCGCCGGGAGATGTTGCGAGCAGTGACTGTTCTTCTGCCTCGGCAGTAAACAACTTCTGCCCCTCCACTCTCATGAATGGCCAGTTATGTCGGGTCGAAATATCAAAAAGACCGTCATTGATCCAGTCAGTGACTTTTGACTTGAACGCGGCAGAAGTATCGCCTAGCTCGGTTGCATATTCTGACTGCAAGGATAGACCGTTCCAATTACTCATACTTTGCCTTTTGGTTATATAGAAGACCGATTAACATTATAGCAATAAAAGCGGTGGGAGCGACATGGAATAAAAAATGACCAGCGCTATTGAATACTATGACTCCCAGCATTGCAGCTAAAACAGGATCGAGCGAGTCGACAAAGGGGATTGACCTAAACGCAATGAATATATATACAAATCCAATCAATCCGAATGTGTAAATAAACTCCAAATATTCATTATGCACCTGCCGCCACACCTTGCCCTTAGTGCTTTTTTGCTCTTTAATGAAAAAGCGGCTCATTGTTGCGAAATAACCCAGCCCGTGACCTGCTAAATATTGCCCGCCAACAGTCACACTTGTCTTTTTGGCGTCTTTTTCTGTTGAGGCATGGGCCACCACTTCTTTACCGATAAACAGGTTGTTAACCGTATCTGTCCATGCCGATATTCTAACACTTGACCCCAGTGCGCCGTTGTCGCTATTGACTATACTTAATATAACCAGTGAGGCAGTCACTATTGCCATACTGTCTATAATAATGCTTTTTTTAATGTCTGCCTTAACCAGAGAATAGATAATAATCCCAAAAAAAAGCGAAACGATGGGAAGCGTTGCCCCTAAGATATACAGCGCAATAATGGGGATTGACGCCGTCCATATCCACCTCTTGCGAAGTAGTGCAATTGAGCAAATGGCCAACAGTGACCCGCTATAATTCGAGTTAGACAATACGCCAACAGAGGGAGCGGTAACATGCGACACTGTTGCAAGGTGACTATTGACCGTGACATAGCTACCGCCAAAGAAGTTGTAATAGTCGGCAAAAAACAACTCAAAGAACTCTTCACCAAACACCCAGCCAGATTGCAATAGCGCACTAATGGCGAGAGCGTTAAAAATAGTCCTGTTGTCGTCGGGCTTAAAATTACTAATCGCCTGGACTAATAGCATCGCTCCTGCACAAAAGCAGATAAACTGGTAGATAACCGACCCTTGCAAATAGTCCATTTGGTTTAGATAGGCGTGGCAAACAACCGCACCAACCAATAGCACCACACTAGTGGCAACCCTTTTAGTGAAACCGAAAAGAATAACCGATAAAAACGCCACAAAAACAAAAAAGTGATTTTTGCCGTTCACTATCTCATAATTAATTAGTGAAGTTCTGACAATAAAGGGAAGGGCCATAGCGACCCCTCCCATAAAAAAACTGTAAAGGCTCTGGTTAAAGAGCATTCAGCACGGCCTCGACAGTCCCGCCGGCGGCAGAAGTATCAAGAGCTACACCAAAAGATTGCTCACCAGGAACGGCACCTTTGGCTTTCAGCACTGTACTTGATTGCACTAACCCATAACCTGCAGTAACGCTGGCAACGGCAGTCTTGACCGCATCGTGATGGCCATAAACTTGACACTTACATACCGCACCGGCGGCACATGCAGCATCAAAGACGCAAGCAGTAGGGATCAAGGCAGTGGATACACCTGTAACGCTATACCCACCATCATTCGTTACGTCCCAAGCCATTACGTCACCGTCGGCTTTCGCTGCGCCGGTTACGTTTTTAACTTTGATGTAACACTTTGAGTTTGTGCCTGACATGAGATTGCCAACACCATCAAAGCTATTCCCACCATTGCAAATAAGCGCAAAAGCATGAACGTTGAAAGTGAAAAGCAATCCAAGTAAAACAACTAGAAAATTTTTCATTCTAATTACTCCTTTTATTAGTTGACTGTAATGTCTTCAAGACGACCCTGAAAACGACGATTTGAACAAACAAGCGCACCCATAAACGTGATACGAGTTCTAAAAGCATCAGCACTCTCAAGAGTGTTGAAAGACTCGCGCTTCATATTCTTTTTGGGGTGAGCTACTAGGAAAAAGTAGTCAGAGTTCAAAAAGCTGATTGCGTTGGCCTTGTGCTTGCTATCAACAATCCAAGGAACGCCGTTAAACTTAAGAACGCCAGAGTGACCAAGACCACTTAAATTCTCATCATGAGTTAGTCTTTGATGAGGTTGTAATAACTCCCACAACTCATTAAACACGTTTTGGCGACAGATCGCCATGTCTGGCTTGTCTTGACCTTCGGTTGCACTTCCCATTGCTTGCTGAATACGGGCAAGAGTTAGCGCTTGGTTCGTTCCAGGAGTATCACCCTGTAGGATTGCTGCAATCCACTCGGCAAAATCAGCAACAGCAATTCCACCGTAAGTAGAAGATGTTGACATGATTTTATCAAGACCGATAAAAGCATTTGATACAGTCCCGTCATTGTGTAGACCGGTTCCCATTCTTTGGGCCATTGCCTTAAAAGCAATATCAACTCTTGACGCAAGCAATCCAACTTGATTGGCAGGGCCAGAAGCTTTTAGCAACATATCCCAAGGAATAGTCACGTGCTCATAAATGTTTTTCCAATCATGCTGAGAATCAGTAATCGGATCATATTCACTGGTATCAAGACCTGACGCGCCTGCATACCACCCACCAGTAGTATCGCCTTCGCTGGCAGTAGATACAGGGAAGGATAACAGAGTTCCACCATCGCGAAACTTAAGCTTTCCTGGTTGAGACAATAGAGCATAGGCTCCATTTGACTTAAAAACACCGTCAACAACTTTTTTATCAATAAGTTTGTTGGTGGTGGCTGTTAATTGGCTAGTTTGTAATGCCATTTTTCAAACTCCTTTTATGGGCAAATTATCGACCAAACGCAATCGCCATGGCTGTCTGTTCTAAACTCATACCGGAATAGTCCTCGCTACTTCCCCCACCCGCTTTAGAGCCTGCAGTTGTTGCTGCGCTTGGTATCTTTTTAGCGGCGGCGGCTTTTCTAGTAGTATCGGCAACCGTTTGCTTTGACGCTCTGAGCTTTTGAATGTCCTCACCATGGACAGCGTAGAACGCTTGCTTGACGGTCATTTTTCCGTTTGAATCTTTCCACATGTCTTTAACATTATCCCAATTAGAAGCTAACCCTAACTTGTTCGCAGCGGGGGCAATCTCTTTCTGAAAAGAAGATAAGTCCCTTTCAAATCCACCGACAATGCTTTTGCTTTCGCTTAGCTCTGTCGTTTGGCTTAGTTTTTGCTCCAATGCTGCATACTTACTTTGTAGGTCGGCAACAACGGGGTTATTAAAGGCTTGCGTGGAACCATTGACATGAGACATAACCTGATCATAAAGATCTGGGTCTGCCTCTTCCATGTTTTTTAGTGCGTAGTCGAAAACCTGCGCTTTGTTTAATAGTTCTGAGTGATCATTGTACTCTTTTTGTAGTTCTTCCACTTTGTCATCATACTCTTTGTAAGCTTGGTCTTTTTCGGCGGCAAGCGCCTGCTTGTCTTGAGTATAATTATACCCTTTTTGCAAAAACTCGATCACTTGATCGGTATCTTTTAGCTCAAAAGGTATATTGTTATGGACTAGACCTAACCCGTTAATTGCCTCCACCATTCCCGAGTCCCCTTGGGGTTGTTCATCGCCTGGCTTCGGTTCACCACTGGTTACGCCTTCCATAATCTCTTCCGCTGTCAATGCGGCAGCGTCTTCGTTTGATGAAGTATCGCCGTCTTCTGACTGGCTTTCGCCTTGGTCGCTGGCAATTTCATCGGCAGGAAGTCCCGCCCATTCATCTAATTGACTCTGAGTTACAGTCGCGCTTTCGTCGTTGCTGTTCTCTGCTGAATCATTTTCAAGCATTTTGTTCCTCTCCTTGTAGTTGCGTTAGTTGCTCATTGACCTCCTGTCGTTGCATTTCTTCCAGAATTTTTATCTCTTCATTTGATAGTGTTTCAGGGGAGAGTTTGGCTCTTAGAACTAGATTATCCTGCTCTAGTTGCTGATTGCCTTGTTCTAACTCTTGTAGTGCCTGGGCTAGCTCGTCTTTTTCTGCTCTTGACTTGAGTAGCGTATCCTTAAAGGGCAGGCTTGAAATTGCCAAAAACTCTTTAAAGTCAATCTGTCCACCATCAAGCAGCGCCCTTGCTTCTGCCTCAATTACTTCTTTATCGATGCCGGCAGTGGTGCCAGGCACGACGTTTACAAAATATTTTAGGTCTTGGACTCTTTCAGGGTCAAACCGCTGGAATTGAACGTCCCCGGTATCTGACTTTGTCCTAAGCATCTTTTCGGGTGGATAATATTGGACGATTCGGGACGCTGTTAGCTGCCCCAGCCTGTCCATGCTGTCAATAATATGACGGCTCTTTAATCTGATCCTGCCAACTGCTTGGTCTCTCAATATTCTGGTTTGTCTACCGGAGGCACTTGCCCCTGGTGACACACCTTGAGTCGCCTCGTTTAATCCCGAGATTGCGCCCATAACAACGGCGTCTTGTTCTACTTGCCTAACTAAGTCGGCAGATACCGGGACGCCTGACTCTCTTCGTAATTCGGTGCCACGTTTTTTGGTGTATACTGCGCCCGGTTCGTTGTTGATTTGATCGGCAGGCACTCCGCTGTCTTCATCTCTAATCCAAATAGGATTACTCATCAAACGTAAACCTTGCAGCATTGCATACCGATTTTCGTTCAACGTCTTTTGAATCTCAATAATATTTTTCACTTCACCGAAGCCGTGCCACGTTCCATTTTTATAAGCATGAACGTTAACTAGCGGGATCATGCCGTCCAAGACTTCGGGCGCACCATCATAAAGGATGATTTCGCCAACATTGATCAAAACACGCCAATTAGTCGCATATTTCGGTTTTTCTGCCTTGGGGTTTTCTTCAAATAGAAGTTCATGCGTCTTTGCATGGTCTTGGTGGATCTCAATTAGAACACCTAACATCTCGTCTTGTTTAAGTGCCTCGATATCTTCCTGAGTAATTTCACTAGTAGGTACTTGCAAAGCCTGGGATAATATTTGAATAAGTTGGACGGCGTGCCCCTCGAGATGCGCTTCATGATTTTCATAACGGTTTGCCCTTGGGTTGATTCCATTCATTAACTCTTCATTTTCTGCCTGAATCTCAGCAAGCGTCTCCTCTTCAGGGATGGGAATGGTGGAATAGTCCCGCAGCCAAGTCTCTTCTAGTATCGCCATGTTATCGAGATTAAACTTATTGCCTTCCTGTTCTGATTCCCCAAAAAAGTTGCTGTCAAAGCTCTCTGTTTGGCTTTTATCAAGAATGTCCCCCTGCTCGGTCATTGTGATACGTTGCGGTTTAATATCCTTTGCTTTTGCGCCAAACCTACGCTTAATTTCATCAATCTTTGTCGGCACCTGCATTATTGCATAGTTTGCCTTGTCGATTGAAACGGCAGTTGGGTCAACCAACACTTGCCGCCACGGTAGAATCTTAATAATAATTTCCCCGTCACCATGCGCAGCATCAGGGTCAAAGTCAGGATACAACCACCCCGACCATGAGACTAAAGACGATCTGACCACCTCCTCCAAAAGCGAATCTACGTTATTAAAATCAAAGACGTTGTGAATTGCAGACTGCAATAATTCCGCGTCTTGCTCTCTTCCCTCTTGTTCTGCCAAAATATCAATGCCGGGGGAACTATCAGTCAAGATCGGGACTTCCGTCTCGATAATCTTCAATATCTCATTACGGACAGGTCTATTTTGCCCGAATGGCCACTGTTTGCCGTCGTAAAAGTCCTCATATTGCTTTAAGTCTTTACGAAAAGGCTTAACATAGGCGGTAGCTTCTTTAACAAGCCGTTTTTGCTTTTTTAAAATGTCTTCAGATTTTTTTACCATACCAAAAGAGTAATTGCCTCGCATCTAAAATGTAAAGCACTTAATTGTTGAGGCGCATTGACAAAAAAGGGCAATAGTTTAATGATTAGTTATGCCTATCTACGAATTTAACTGCACTCTTTGCTCAACCAAACTAGAATACCAACTAGAATCTAAAATTGCCCCTGGTTTGGGCGCAATAGTGAAGTTAAAATGTGTCGAGTGTGGCGGTAAGCGCATCCAAAGAGTGATGAGTAGCGCACCGGCAGTGCGAATGGGTCAAGTAATCAAACGGCAGCGAAAAACATTTGACGGCTTTGGTTGGCACGATGGTTTAAATATGCAGTTTAAAGGGCCTAAGCACTACCGAGAATATTTAAAGCAAGAGGGGTTAATAGAGCACGGCAACGAGGGACCACCGCAACACAAAGAAGCAGAAGCGCCGCCAATTGACGACGAAACACTAAAAGAGTTTGCAAAAGCTGGACTAAAAGTGTCTGGCCGGGAAGCGGCGGCACTAAAAACCGGCGAATATATGAAAAGTGCAGAATTTAAGGCAGATGTTGCTAAATTAAGCCAGTCTGACTAGTACCAGCTATTTTTATTCATTTCTTTCCTGACGTCTTTGCTCGGTTGGTATGCACCCCGCTCGCTGTCATCAAAAATTATCTCATCAACCCTTGCCTCTACTTCATCTATTTTCTTGGCAATATTGAGTGAATATTTCTTGTCCTTGGCGTAGCAAATAACTATATAGCCAACTAAGACAAGCAGGATCGCCAAGCAGACAATGAGCATAATTAAGAGAGCTCTAAGTTCTAATTCCATTCTCGCACCGTCGTTTCTTCAATGTCTGTTAGGCGTCTCTCTATTTCGACAAACCTTAGCTCGCATTTTTTTTCGCAACCAGGTAGGCCCTTAAATCGTTTGCATTTCGCCACCCACCTAAAACCGAATCTCTTGATAGTTTGGCGGTAAGACCACAAAAAAAAAGCGGCGCCAGGAGTATCATCAAGACCCAAAACATGACCCGTTTAAATATTGTAACAATTGCGTCAACCATTAAAACCATCCTTTTGAGTTATGCGTTTGCGTCTCGAATTGTTGCAGCGTCGCCTGCTTTATCGCTTGTAGAGCAATACAGGCAGCGACCACCCTGTCTTTCCCGTTAAGACTAACATTGCCGGTCGCATCCCTAGTTATACCCCTCATCTCTTTTAAAAGCAAAGCGTCACGGATGACCACTTCGCTATCTCGGTGCCTTGCCTGGAAGTAAGCCAACATGTCCAACTTATTTTTGGTAGTGGTTCGCCAGCCTATTTTTTTCTTGATCTCTTCTGTTCTTTCGTCCCTGACGTCTCTCTCGTAGACGTTCCAGTAGTTCGCATTTTTGATTGCTGACAGTGTTGCGTATCCCATGTTATTGATTTCAGGGGCAAGTAGCGCGTTATTGTAAAGCTTCCCTAGTGCAACCAGCAGTACCCCGAACAAGTCAGGGTCGATTTTCCCATAGAAGCTGGCAACCTGGTTTAAATTCTTATCCAGCACAAATGCGGTAGAGGCGTCGCCATGTTCAAGCCCTTCCGCAATGTCGGCACCGATCGCATATGGTGTGCCATCTTTTGGGATATCGTAGACCTCTAGGCATGTGCCATATTGCTCTAGCAGTGTATCCTTAAAAAAGTGCAATACGTCAAACTTGACCACCGGGTTAGCTCTTAAAAACTCAATTTGTGATTTCAGTCTGTCTTGATCAAACACTGGGTTACCGCTTGATAAAAAACTCTCTTCCGCACTTAAGGGATAGTCCTGCCTAAACCTCTCTTCCGGCGTATAGATACTGCCAGAAGTCTCCCCTGCATCCTTAGAATACTCTCTGAGCTTGTTTCGCCTCCACATCAATTTTCGAGGGGTGAGTTCGCTATGTGTTTCCATCATTTTGCGTTCAAGTTCGTTTGGCTTAAACCCGTCGCTATTCCACTCATACTCGGGGTTTTCTGTCCAGCTAATAAAAATAGGTACCGAATTTGACTCGCCCGCATCAGCTTCGCACCATGCTGAATAGAACGCCCCGCCCTTGCCGTCCATACCGTTGGACGTTGTCTCTTTAACTACCGCCGAGAATGTGCCGTCCATCAAGGGGATTGAGTTACCCAGTCCCTCGTCAATCTTGGAAGCATAGTCAAAGTAAGCGTGTTCTGTCTCATGGGCAAGTGTAGCAGTACCAGCACGTCCAGCGTTTGGATCTTTGGCAGTTTCCGCTTTCATCCCACTATCTAACCCCGGATCGTCTTTAATTTTGTCGCGACTAGGGTTTTGAAACATCACTTCCCTGGTGTTATCTGCCTCAATCATGGGGATTAGGTCGGGGTGCAGGTTGGCAAGGAATCTCTTGTATATCCCAAAGACCTCATCGGTACGCTTTGACTGGTCAGCTATCAACTTCCCTTTCATGTGGTGGTTGGTAACCATTAACCAGAAGAAAACGGCGGCAACAGTGGTGGAGATCCCCATCTGTCGTCCCTTACAAATTAACAGCCTCACCGGCTCTTTGTTAATAAACGCCTTTAATATCGGGTCGATTATCCGGCGCTGGTACGGTCGTGGGACGAATGGAACCAACCGCCCGCCCTTTGCCTCGATCATTAAAAAGTTTTCAGAGAAGGAATAGAAATCCAGGATGTATTTATCGTAAAACTCTTGCAGTGCGGTTTTATTCATACCAACTTGATTCGCTCTCTTGCTATGTTAAAATATTTATCATCTTTTTCAATGCCTATGAATTTTCTGTTAAGGTTCTTCGCTGCTACGCCTGTAGTGCCGCTTCCCATGAATGGATCAAGGATAACGTCACCTTTGTTCGACCATGACAATATATGGTCATTTGCCAACTTGACAGGGAATGGTGCAGGGTGCTCTGTGCCAGCCTTACCCACATTGTTAATGTCCCACACATTTAGCCGTCGCCCAAAGTCTTTTATTTTATTATCTGACCTAACCCACTCTTCAGCCACGCCGTTAACATCTCTTTTGTTTCCGTGAAACTTTGTCCCTTTCCACTTGTTCGGTTTATCCTCTATAGGGTTAAAAGTTTTTAGTTTTTGCTTTGAAAATACAAACATATATTCAAACGTCTGTTCGTATCTGTTATGTGTTAATGGCGGTCGGTTTTTTGTCCAAATCATTGTATCGTGCAAGTTTAGTCCAAGCTCTTTAAAGTAAAGTGCTTGCCTGAAACTACTACCCGTTTCACTTCCCTTAATTGTTGCATCGGCAACAACCCAAACAATTACACCGCCTTTTTTAATTACTCGCTGTAGCTGATTAGCAATACCTTTGAATATTTCAAAAGACCATTCAAGCGTCCCATTGTATGTCTTAAGATCATCATAGGGCGGAGAAGTGACAACCAAATCAATTGAATTGTTCGGTATGTCTTTCATTAACTCTAGGCAGTCGCCGTGCAATAATTTATTCATTAAATAACTAACCTCTTTTTTCTAATAATAGTACTGATCGCAAGAGTCGCCCTTTCATGGTTGGCATTTTCCATCTCGGTATCGCCCTTTGCAGAGTTTGCCCGCCAATATATTAGATGTATATGTGAATCAGTTATTTTTTCAACCTGTCCACATACTTCTAGCGTGACCTCATCGCCGACAATACCATCTTTTGCGTGATCGCTAACCTTAAAGTAGTACCACCCACCCAACTTGAGACGCATATCACCCCGCCTTGATTACTTGGACCTCAACATCACAACCGCCGCTTTTTCCCCTGGTTGTAAACTTAAGCCAGTAAGCGCCTAGCGGTCGCGGTCCGTGCCCCGTCTCGACTTCAAAGCCTGCCTGACCGTCGGCGTATGCATCTTTGTATGTAGGTGTTTTAACATAAAAACAAATTCTTCTAACTATTTGCCCTATGTTGGTTAACCTGGTTTTAATATACTCCTGCACCCATGATCGATGGACGTGGCCACTAACCATGATGTCGGCGTTTTCAATATAAACATTCTGTCTTGCGCTTGCGATAATCCCATGCGTAACAGGGGATCCCCCGCCGCTGCCGTGCGTATACCAAAGCGTTTTCGACACTGACTTATTCTTGCCGTAAGCAAAAACAAATCTAATCCACCCAGTATATCCCATGCACTGAATATTTGACCCTGTTCTGTCGTTCAATACAGCGACAAGCCTTTGTGTTAAGTCCGTCTCATGTCTTTTTTTAATCGCAGCTTCATGATTGCCCGGCGACATGGTTATCCAGTTTTTAGCATAGTCTGCATAATCATCGGCGGTAGTAGATATTAGCGCGTCCAGGTAGTCATCCCTTTGATGTTCGGGTCGCAAATTAGTCTTACTTGACCTTGGATCATACTTCCCCTGCATGGCGCAGAACAAATCACCAACATCAATAATGCCGGCGTTCAATTCTAGCGCCTCTTCAAGGTGCTTCTTCTCCATTTCCCTTTGACAGTGAGGGTTATCGTGATGCGCATCACTCCTAAGCAAAAACCAGTGCTCTTGTCCTGGACCTGTTGGTATCTCAATCCTTAAAGCGTTGCTATCTGTTTTTCTGAGTTTCACAATAACCCCTCCCTGGGAATAGCTTTATTTGTTGCCGCGCCTTGCCCTCATGTCCTTAAGGAATTGCTCGCCAGAAACTTCCTTACCTTTGGCTGGCTTCCAGTTAAAAAAACGATAGAATGTCGGTGTGTGATATTTGTATGGGAAGTCGACGCCGTTCTTTTTTACGACAAGATTAAACGCAACCACGCCGTTATGGTCTTTCGTTTTAAGACATTCATACTCTCCACCCTCGACAAACTTAAGACCGGGATGATCTGATTCGTGCCGACAAATTGCAGTGCCCTTCTCAACTTCAGGCATAATAGTTTTCATGCTATCGAATGTGTCTAGCTTGGCGCTAAGGTCTTTGTTTTCTACGTCTTGCTTTGCTAATTGCGCCTTTAGCTCTTTAACTTTCGCTTCTAGGTTCATCGATTCTGCTTTGTTCTTCATTTCCGCTTCCATCTTCTATCTCCTTTTGAGTGTTTAAGTTTTCAACATGTCTTAATAGTCTTTCATGTTTTACGTTATGATCTATATTTTGATTCACGTCTTGTTTTTCTGATTGCCCTAACCATTGCTGCCCTAGCCATTTTTGCATAGGAACGCTGCCCCTTTCGGCGCTCTTGTATTGCATACGGCGCAGAGATATTAGCCCTTTTTGTCTAAACATTTTAAAAGCGCTGATAAACGTACAGCCAAACTCCTCTTCGACCCGCACATCCAGTGTTCGCCTTGAGACGTTAAACCATGCTGCAATCTCATCAACAGTGCATTGCATAGCACATAGCTTACTGAATTGCTCCCAATCTACTTCTTTGCGTGGTCTACCGTTTGGTTTTTCTGTTTGGTTATCAACCATTAACTAATCCCTCTATTGTATTTGCGTTTAAAAGGTGGGGGTATTGGGGTTTTTGGGTGGTGGTCATTTTATTGGAGCGCACAGGTCAGAATCACACTGCCCTCTCCCACTTGGTATAGTGGGCGCATCGCTACTATGCTTTGTGCGCTTAGGATATGGTTTTGATAATTTCTCATACTTTTTTCTGTTTTTCAATGGCATTAAATAGCGGTGCTTCTCGCTTGTCTCTTTCGTCTTAAACCAACACTCTCTTTTCGCTTTAGAGAATTTAGCCGATCCAAGCATCTCTCTTATTGTCCTATTGTGAACCCACCTATTTTTAAAGAAAAATAATAGATTTTTCGCTGTCGTTTTTCCTGTGTATATCCAATTAGTTGCTTGATATATCCCCCCATGGTGTCCTTGCTCTGTGTCTGCGAATGATATTATTAGTTCAATATTGGGAGAATTTTTTACTAAAAACTTAATTGCTATTGACAGTATTTTACTAACAGGCGTTTTGTGTCTCGTTAACGCCACCCTTGTTAGCTCACATGCTCGATCGCTTGGAATACTATAGCTCTTGTACAGGTTTGCACTTGCTCCACAGGAAAAAATAACTACCCCAATAAAGCTACTATTCTCCCACACCCCTACCTTTACGGTCTTATTTACAGGCACACACCCCGAATAATGCCAATTCTCACAAGCATATTTAGCTGCTTCGTGAGTTGCCCAATCTAATTTTAATATCGGTTTAGAGTTGTTCTTTTGCATCAAATTTATGTTCACATCCACAAGGACATGTCACCCATTTAGGAGATAATTCGTCTAGCTTCCCTTGGTCGTCTATTGTTCCCGCATCAAAATTAATATTCGGATCAAAATCATCCAACCCCAACAACTCCAAGTCCTCTATCTCGATTCCTTTTAGGTCTTCGATCAAATTAACCTGGTCAAGCTCTGCCCATCTTGCAATTTCGTTGTCGGCGATAATATCAGCATACTCTTGCGCTTCGTCTTTATAATCTTGATAATTAACAGGTGCATCGGCAACACCTAGTTCTTTTAATGAATCTAGCCGGCCATGTCCTTTGGTGATAAACCCGCTTAAATTGCTAACAACGATTGCCTGCCTCATCCCCTGATAGTCAATTATTTTGGCAAGTCTCTCTATTTGACATTTAGGGTGCTTGTTTCTATTCCGTGGATGTGGCACTAATTTGTGCAGTGGCACCATTTCATCATATGCGCATTTGACTTCCATCTCTCTCCTACAACCAAAGCGCGTTGATACGCGCAATGACTTCGATTTTTTTCGCATGAGATAGCTGCCGAAACCAAAATGATTTTCTGGTTTTTTCAATCTGTCTTTTTGCGATTATATTAGTATGTTTCTTTGCAATCTGTCTTCTGAGTTCGTTGTGGCGTTCCAAGTCGCTTGGCTTTGGCGAGTGGATAACAATGTCGGTATAGGTTTCAATCCACTTCCTAAGCGTATTTATTGTGATCCCCATCCAGTCAGCAGACTTTTGGCGGCACCCCCCATTGTATGACAGCGCCATCATTACATAAAATTTTTTCCAAAGGTTGTGGCGTTCCTCTCCTGTCAATTCAGGATTGAAGATATCAACTAGATCGGGGGAATCTTTTAGGGCCATGCCTAATCAGAACAGAATAAAAAGTGATTGTCAAAAATGTAGCGCTTCGCTTCCGTGCTCCACACTACAGGCAAATAGAGAAACCATGTCTTATTGTATGGTTAGCTAAATAATTGAGTCAATTAGTTAAAAAAGGCTAAGTATTGCCACACAAACTCGATAGGGGCATAATTTAAAGATGTTAGAAAAACATATCGAAGCTGCAATTTTAGATTACTTAAACTATTCAGGCTGGTTTGTTGTAAAACTAAAAGACCAATGCGCGGTTAGAAACGGGGTATATAGAAAACCACCGCCATATATGATCCCAGGGGTTGCCGATATTTACGCTTTAAAGGATGGTCGATCAATTTGGTTTGAAGTTAAAAACGAACGTGGCAAGCAATCAGAACACCAGAAGAGCTTCGGGCGCAATATTAAAATAAAGGGTGGTGAGTATTACGTTGTCAGATCAATCGACGAAGTCAAGGAAGCGCTCAAGCAGTGACCTATCTTCTGCCTTTATAATAACAAGACCTGGTTTTCCTGCACCTTGATTTTACAATCGCTGCAAACGTCCACAATACACCAAACGCAAAAATAGACACTAGAGAGAGAATAAGATTTTCTGCAACATCGGCGTCAATCGAATCAATTAAAGCTAAAAACATTATGCTGCCCCTTTAAAAATAAAACCCCTCTTGCAAATCACACAAATAAAAAAAATGCAAGAGGGGAAGTTCCAGGAGGGAACTATCTAATCGTCCATCATTAAAACAAAAAACTCGCCCTGGGGATCCTCTAATAGAATAGCGTCGTCGCTATAACTGACGGCATTCATTTTTCTAGCGACAAATGCCGACTCACTATCGCCCTCTGAAAAATTCTGAATTGATTTCATGTCAACGTATTTAATCAATCCCCAAGTCTTTAAACTGTTGAGAGTGTCACAAAGCCCGTCAATCGTTTCGGCATCATTCAGGTTTCCGAGTAGTGCTAGCTCTGTTAGCGATAATTCACTGTTCACAATTAACCCCAAACTTTATCAATCAAAAACCAATAACAAAAAGTGAGCGTGATTAAAATTGTCATTATTCCCCCTTGAATAAACTGCCGGTGTTCTTTTCAATAAAGTCTACGCTTGATTCAATGTGTTTTTGCTTGTCAATTTCACTTACTTTTATTTCAAGTATTCGCCTCTCAATTGCATCAATTTTTGACTCTGCATCGGAAATTTTTGCCTTGAGTTGCCAGATAATTTTTGCATCACTATTTCTAGAAATTAATAGGTTTGTAATTCTAGTTTCAAGATCTTTAATTTTTTCATGTGCGCTCATTTTTTACCTCCCGGTTTTTTTATTTTACCACTATTTTTTCGTTTTCCTTAAATTTTCGCTACATACTCATTACATACAAATTACATACGCCTAAAAACACTCCTCTATATACCGTCTTTGATTATAAAGGAGTAATTGCAGCCACTTACGCAATACCGTCATCATTTTGACGCTTATCTGTACTAGTTTTTGCCTTTTTACTTGCCCCACTTCCACCACATGTATCACATGGATCAGGACGATTTTTTACAGTATAAAGACCGCTCTTCCCGCATCCCCCACAATCTTCACATATTCCATTCTGGTAGGGCCTGTCCGTCCACAAAGGACATCTATTCTTCATCGGGCAAAAAGTGACCTCCTCCTTTTGGTAGCAAACACAATCAAGACACTTCATCTTTGCTGCTTGTTTGGATGATAAATCACCATTCATTGCATCGATCCATTTTGACTGATATCTGCGTGGCACGTTGCAAAACAAGTCGTGGTCTGGATGCGCCGCATCCCAGTCTTTGATCTTTTGTTCTCTTCTTTTTTTCCCCGCTTCTCTCTGTTCTTCCGTGCTTTTTGATCCTGTCATCTAACTACCTCTTAAAATAGGTGCTTGTTGGTGCTGGCGTATACTATCCAGCGTATCCCAAAAAACTGAAACGCAATTGGGTATAGTTCATCATCCAAAATTTCACTTCTTTTTCATCGCTGTTTTCGTGTACCAAAATCGCATAAATAAAAATCACGCTAATCCTCAATAATAATTGTTTGTGTCAACACTTTGACGCCGCCACTAGTTCTTTTTTGTTTAATCCAGTTTCGGGCGGTCTCATATGACACGCCGTATTGTTCTGCAAGCTTTGCGATTGTCGAAAACTTAGAGCTGCCGATTTTGTAAATTTTTTGTGTTGGCCTTTTCCGGTAGCGTGGATTTGCCATTACTCATCTCCGATTTTTTCTTGATAGTATTCAGCTTCTAGGTCTTCAATTTGGTCAGGTGTTAGTAAATGCGTGATGTCTGTCTTGACCCCGTTGGCGTTTGTAAGTGTCACGGTAAAATCGTCCACAAAGCCTGGCTCTTCTGGTTCGCCGCCGTCGTGATCCAGTGATGGTGGTATTTCTGGGACGGGTGGCACGATGGTTCCACCTAGTTCAATGTCTAGTTCAATTGTTGTAATCACGATTGTTCTCCTGGTTCTAGAAAATCAAAATTAAGCAAGGGCTTAAATCCCTCCACGTTCGTTGTCGCTGGCCCGTCAAGCTTGCGGTTGGTTGAATGTTTTACGAACTGCATTGGCGCATTGGCGGCGGGTGCATGTGAGCGCGCTTTGATTTCCCCCCACTCGCACGAACACTTAAACGCATATGGTTGCGTACCCGTAGGGGCAGATGAGTCGCATAGGATAACTGCGCCCGTATTGCTGCAGGCATCGCAGCGCCCTTTTGCCTCTAGTGCTTTTATTTTTTCTTCTTTCAGTTTCCCAAGGTCGGGTCTAAGCGTTTCCATGAATTTATCGATCAGTGGCGCTCTCTCTTCGTGCGCTATTAGTTTTTCGACTGCCGCCTTGAATGGCGGGTAGGGTAGTTCACAAAAAAAACCCCAAAAAAAAGCCATTCTCGGTTCGGTATATTTTTTAGGGCCATAGACATCACGTAGTTTATTCATCTCAAGATTAAATTCTACATATTGCATGGTATCTCCTTTTGCTCTTTGGCGTGTAATTCTGCAACCTGCCTCTCAAGTTCAATTGTTTGGGCACTCTTCCCCCCGTCCACATATTCTGCCGCCTCGGTAATTTGTGTCCGGGCAATCGTGCTATCTAACATTCGGTTAGGGTTATCCAGCTCAATCCTGACTTTTGACAACTGGCTTACTAGTAAATGAAACGGGTGTTTCTGCCCGATATGCCAAGGGTCGTTGTAACTCGGGTATTCCCTTGCGAGGTTGATTGCCTCTTCTAAGCCGACGCTCGAAATTAATTTGTAAACAAGCGTGTGTTCTTTTGCTGCAAACACTGGGAGTATACCATACTTTTGGCTGTACGCGTCACAAAATGTAGTTTTTATACGCTTTGCAGCATCTTTTTGTTGATCGGTCCTTTCTTTTTTTGAGTTCTGCGGGGCGACAATAATTTCTTGAGATGGGGCGGCAGCGCCGTCCTGTCTAAGTTTAGTTTTATTTTCTTTTATTTTCTTTTCTTTTCTTTTATTAGGGCAATTTGGTTCATTTTTGTTTGCGTACCTTCCAAGATATTTCGAGAAGTTAGGTATGTCGAACTCTACAAAACTTTCCGTAAAAGTGGCGACAAAGAGACCACTCTTTGACAACTTTTCTACAACTTTTCTACAACTCTTTGACTGCTTTCTCCAAAGACTTCTAAGACTTTGTTGGTGAAGAGTGATAGGATTCTCGACACTTTCCGAGCACTTTCTACCTAATAATTCAAGCAATGAGAAGAAATAGCCGTAACCCTCGAAACCCATTTCATCAATGACGCTCTGTATCTTTTCATCTTCGATAGCGAAAAAACTGTGCCTAAAATAGTTCTTTTTGCCAGATGCCATAGCGCCCTTTTCGATAAAACGACCACCCCCCTCTAGTCACATCTTGCGGGAAAGACTAGAAGGGAAGTGGTGTTATATCCGATTTCTCGGTTAAATATATATTGGTCTGCAAGATGTAAATGCAACTTATAGCCTTGGCACCGGAAAGTAAACATTTTTTTTGAGAAAAAAGAAGGGGGTGCGAGGCGGACACCACAACACCCCCAACATCTATATAGCATAACTATAATTTGTGTAAAACCCGTTTTTTTGGCGTGGCGTGTATTTTTTTTATTCTTGTTTACTTCACGCATTAAAAAATATAGAACTAGACTCAATCAACAAACGGCGGACACCAAAATGACAGTTGAACCAGAAGCACTAACCAAGCTCAAAAACAATCCAAAATCAATTTGCTATAATTGCGCCCATCGTTCCGGCGATTGCAGTTCCACCAATAAAATAATCCACAAAATTAAAAAAGATTACTTTGTAAAATCCTGTTCATCTAAGGAGGTAGAAAGATGAATACACAATTAGTTCCAGTAGTAGAATGTGAGAAGATTATCACAGCAAAAGAAAACGCATTTAATGAAGTAGTAACTACTCACAATGAAGTAGAGTTCAAAAAAGAATGTTTTTTTGCACTGGACGTCCTTCGCAAAAATGACTATTTGGCAAAAGCAGCACTTAGGAATCCAGGCTCGCTACAGTCTGCAATAATGAATGTCGCGACCGTGGGGCTATCTTTAAACCCAGCATTGAAACATGCGTACCTTCTGCCAAGAGGCAAAGAGGTATGTTTAGACGTTAGTTATATGGGAATGATTCAACTCGCTACAGATACGGGTTCGATTAAGTGGGTACAGGCAGAAGTTGTATATGAAAAGGACGGCTACACAGACAACGGAATTGGCGAACGTCCGGTGCACACTAAAAACCCTTTCGACCCAAGTAGAGGTAAAATTGTCGGCGCTTATTGCACAGCTAAAACAATAGACAACGACTATCTCACAACCGTTATGTCTATCGATGATATTTATAGTATCAGAAATAGATCGGAAGCGTACAAGCGGCAAAGCGGTCCATGGAAAACAGACGAAGCAGAGATGATTAAAAAGACAGTGATAAAAAGGGCAGCGAAAACATGGCCCAAAACTAAAAAAATGGCACGACTTAATGAAGCGATTGAGGTTGTAAACCACCACGAAGGGATCAACTTTGAAGATAATCGCGATGTAACCCCTCCCTCTGAAACGGCAATGGCAATGCTTGTCGATGCGTTAACTCAAATCCCTGAGAAGGACGGAAAATCAAGCACCGAGCGTTTACTTGGCCACTGTCAAGCGAAGTACCAGCGAGTGATTGAAAACTTGGAAGATTTGAATTTTGATGAAGTAAACTATTGTATCAATTTCCTCAAAGACCATGCGGGGTCGTAGTGAAAACACAGCAACAATATCTCGACGACCTAAAAACCTTCGAGGGCAAGCTGGGTTTCGATCCCTCGGAAGTATCGCAGTCAAGCGACGAGTGGCACATGATGAGGCTGGGTGTTATCTCTGCATCAAAAGCAGATTGCCTTTTGGCTGGGACAAAAACAGCGAAGTACAACACCTATCTCAATGAACTAATCGCGGAAATTTGCACTGGTCGCTATAACGAAACCACCGCCGCAAGTATGCAGTGGGGCAAAGACAACGAACTCGCCGCCCTTTCCGCTTTTGAATTTCATTCTGGATTAGAGGTCTACGCGCTCCCTTTTATCTATAAAGATGAATCGATGCGGGTCGGCTGTAGTCCCGATGGGATGACCGAGCAAGGGGGAATAGAGGCGAAGTGTCCAAAGACTTCAAAGGTCCACATTGATTTTCTCTTTGATGGGGTGATGAAAAGTGAATATGTAAAGCAAGTACAATTTCAAATGTGGGTTACTGGCACTGATAGCTGGACGTTTTTGAGTTACGATCCTCGGATGAAAAAAAACCTTCTCCACTCAAAACTAATTGAGCGCGACGAAAAAACAATGAAACTACTCGACGAAGCGGCGGCAGAGTTCACAAAAAAAATGGATGATAAATTAAAAAGTCAGGGCTTTGCCTTTGGCGAACAATGGGAGGCGATAGAGTGAACCAAATATTTGAGCAAAGACTGACAGAGTTTACCGACAAGAGTGATCCGACCTATCAGCTTAATCTCTACTTATCCACCGGAGGGAAGCAAGGGAAGATAGTGCGACCAAAAGAAAAAATGATTGAGGTTGTAGACTCTAAAACATTCGAGCGAATACTATTCAAAACAACAAAAGCGGCTGGGCGATTTCTGGGAGTATCACAGCAAACAGTCACCGCATCTCTGCGCTATAACAATGCGGTATGCAGCGATGACATTCGGTATTCGGCGTCCTATGTGGAGGTTTAATCATGTTAGCAGCAACAGCAGCAGTCGCAACAATCGCCTTTGCTTATTATAAGTGGCGACAGTATTTCAAAAGGTTAGAGAGTGAGAATAAGATCGGGAGGTCGATATGAGTTTACTGCAAAAATCACTAATAGGGTTCGCACTATACGGAGCATCGTTCTATTTTCTCTACCCAAATTGGGAGGTAGTAGGCGGTATCTTTTTTGCTCTTTGGGCGCACAAGCTAGAGGATTAAAATGAAAACACTACACCACGATAATATAGATTGGGTGCCGAAGAGTGAGTTGGAAAAAAGGGACCATGATGTTGAGCAATTAAATGAAAAGAACAAAGAGTTGGAAAAGATGGTTAGAGAATTATCTGGTTGTGATGAGATATATTACAAGTAAAGATGAAAAACAGGAGGGTGAGTAGATGAAACTGACCAAAACCCAAAAAGAGCTAATGTGTCACTGTATTGGCGTTCAAGATTTTGGTGGGCGAAAGAAACCCAAGCCATACAGAAACTACTTCAGTACTGGCAACAGGTTCAGTGACATTTGGGATGACCTTGTAAGGCAAGGGTTTGCCATAATGAGAGATAGAAGGAAAAGGAGAGGCGGTATTTACTATCACTTAACCGACAAAGCGTTGCAATACATGCTAGACAACCGTTCGGAGTTCTTGCCGTTTGATGGTCGGATTAAACTACTGAAAACCATGACGAAACTTTGTGACTAAGAACAGGAGGGTGAGTAGATGGAAAAGATGGAAAAATTTTTAGAATGGGCAGTAGCTGCAATTATACTTGCCGTAATTGCCCTAAATAGCTATCAGCACGGTTTTAAACAAGGGATAAAGGCGGCAGCTAACATTGTTGAGGAATTAGCTAAAATAAAACAAGAACAGGAGGGTGAGTAGATGATACAAATAAAAGTTTGGGTAACTCCAAGATACTTAGATGGGAGCTGGTTTTCGTCGTTTACTTGCACCCGTGATAAGCCTAAGAACGGAGACATTAGAGCAATTCTAACTTACGACAATCAAGCATATAAAGATGCGCAAAATACCTCCTACGAACAACTGGAAGCAAACTGTAAAGAGCTTGAATCTGTAGCAGAGCAGTGGATGAATGACTACCAAAAATTAAAAGACAAATATGAGCCAGAACAACTACAAGAACAGGGGTGTGAGTAGATGAAACAGAAATACATTAACTCTGTGGCATTCAAAGTGGATGATGAATTAGATCAAATTTTCCCATATCACACTGTCCCAGAAGATATTAAACTGGAATTTGTAATGAAAAACATTGAAAGCTTAATGGCTGATTTTGAAGTATTGATGAACAAGCAAGAACAGGAGGGTGAGTAGGTGATGATGTATTTAATACTTTTGCTTTTGGGAGTATTTATATTTGGTGCAGCCGTTGGTGGCTATTTACGTGATTCATATTGGATCAGTGAACCATTATATATAAGAAAATATTGCCGTGGCGATTTGTATATTGTGACAAAACAAGAATAGGAGGGTGAGTAGATGGGTAAGTTAATCTGCTTCATGATAGGACATAACTACCGCCATATGAAATATGGAAAACTCATGAAGGCGTGGCAGCACATAAGATGCAACAGGTGTGGTCGGCAGTTATTGCTGAATCAC
>Ga0233429_1001219_pt1 | contig 32686 bp, 24 predicted proteins | sample SI_118_April2016_3_FD_179879 | JGI IMG/M metagenome (GOLD analysis project Ga0233429, IMG submission 179879) | Seawater microbial communities from Saanich Inlet, British Columbia, Canada - SI_118_April2016_135_MG | ecosystem: Environmental > Aquatic > Marine > Inlet | place: Canada: British...
AAGCCCAAGTGCATCTGAAAGTACAAAACTAACTGAACCAGAGCTTGCTCAACTAAAAAAACTTATTTCAAATTTTGATGGCGAATGGGATAAAGACGACTTGAAAGATCTCATCCTTACTTTTAATGATATTGTTAAGGCATATCCAGAATTTAAAGATATCTCATTCGATCTTAGGAATATGAGCAGAGCACAAAAAAGAAAAAAGCGAGAACTCGACCGTCAGAGAAAGAAGAACTATGACCCGTCAGCCCCAAGAAGAGGATATGTTGCCTCGCGCACGTATGACGACCCTCCCAACCCCTACGCTACACCGGGCAGAGGAAGCAATTACAATCCCCCAAAACCGGATTATTATGGATTAAACAAATAATGAAAAAAGCAGAACTAAAAAGAGCCTTAAAGCCACTAGTCAAAGAATGCATCAAAGAAGTATTGTTTGAAGATGGTGTATTATCTGGTATTATTGCCGAAGTCGTCACAGGTCTCGGAGCAGGTCAAGTTGTCATGGAACAAAAAACCCCACAAGTTGACCAAGAAGCCCTTCTTCGCGAAAAAGCAGAGAAGATGGAAGCTCAACGACAAGCAAAGATAAAAAGGTTAAATGAAAGCTCTGGGTTAGGCAAGAAGGTAAATGTGTTCGATGGCGTTAAGCCTATGCAAGAATCCACGCCAAGTGGACCTTCTCCACTGGCAAGCACATCCGCTGGCGATAGCGGGGTAGATATTTCAGGTATTATGAATGTTTCACGCCACAACTGGAAGGATCTCATTTAAGGGAAAATAATGGCAAAACCAAAAAATTTAGAAGTGACACTTCGTCAATGCAAGGGAGATCAAACAAGACTTATAAAACGATTTATAAAGAAGTTTAAAAAATCAGGTATCCTTGACGAAATTAAAAATAGAAGGTTTTACGAAAAACCCTCAAAGAAAAGAAGAAGAAAGAAAATTCAAAGAAAGAGAATACTTATGAAAGAACAGAAAAAATCAGGAGTTAAATAATGGCAACTTTTCAACAATATTCACCAGGGTTAGGCAGTGTAGGTAATTATCAAGTGGCAGGAGTTCCTTGGATAACAAGTTCTATTTTACCTGCGAGCGGAAACACCGACGGTTTAAATAGCAGCACTCACCACGTTAAGTTCCCTTATGTAACAAAAAGCTTTACTGTCTGTAATATAGGAGGATCAAATATTGATGTTCGCCTTGCGAACGATCAAGGCTCCATCGGAGTTACGAACGTAGGAAGTCACGCCTTTATTATTCCTATGTCAGGCACTACAACTTCAAATCGACGAGCCGAATTTACCTTTGATGCAAAGGTAAAAGAAATATTTATCTCCAATCGGGACGACTCAATCGGCGGCTTTCAAATTTTTGCTTCTTGTACCAGGATTGATCGCAAGCATATGTTTGAGCTTACAGGCTCCGGGGTCAATAGCGAACCAGGCGACACAACAATCACACCATAAGGATTTTTAAGGAAACACGATGGCAACAGGCAGCTTTATTGGAGTAGGAAATTTTAAGGGTTACTGGGACGCGAACGCTAACAGTGGCTCTGCCGACTATCTTAACACAGGAACTCCCCTCTTAGCTAGTTCAGCTAGCGCCACAGCGGGGTATAATGCTGCCGTGACACCAGCTCAGGTTGCTTCTGTTGGCGATTATTGGCAGGTTAATGTCGCAGGCACCGCATCAATCGATAGTATTAGTACATGGAACTTGAATGACTGGGTTGTTTACCAAGGCGATGAAACTACTTCTCCTACAACGTATACTTGGAATCGCTTGAGCGTAACAGATACTATTGCGGCAACGGTTATTGGAAATATTTCCGAAAGCGGTCTTAAAAATACTTTATTGGCTAGCGCAAGTGCCGGAAGAACTTCTGAACCTTCCATGGAACGTTCTGGTATGGTGTTATTCTGCTCTTCTTCTCTTGGTTCCGCTGGAACGCAAAAATATTTTGAAGGAGACGCTGGATTAAAGTGGGATCCCTACAGCAATATCTTAAAAGTTACTGGCTCTATTGTGGTTGATGGAACTATTGAAGCAACACAACTTCACACCAACTTTGTAACTTCTAGTGTTATCTTTGATGACGGTGATACAAAGTTTGGAAATACCGCTGACGACCTCCATCAGTTTACAGGGTCAATTGAGTGTACTCTAGGAATAACCTCCTCTACAAACGTCCAAGCAGCATTTTTTGAAGGCGATGGCTCACGATTAACTGGCATTACCGCTGGTTCTTCATTAGGCAACTCTCTTTATGGAAATCCATCTGCCCACCGAGTTCCTTTCTTCGGAGATGTAGATGGCGGAGGCAAGTATGGCTTAAGCGGATCAGCTAATCTAAACTTCTTTACTGCTTCTAATGACCTCCAAGTTACCGGCAATATCCGCGCCACCAACTTTTATGCTGCTGATAAAATATTCCATGAAGGTGATACGAATACTTTCCTTCATTTCACCGACGATAGCGCTGCCCTCAGTACCGGCGGCATCAGAGGTTTCGAGCAAAACACCACCTCGATCGAGTTCAATCCAGATAGCGAGAATTTTTCAGTTTCATTGCGAGGAGCTGTTAACCCACATGTCTTCTTTTCAACGAGCACATCTAACAACGTAGGTATCCGTTGCGCCCCTTCTGGTTCTGACCAAGCTCTTACTGTGTCCGGTTCAACCTTATTCGGTTCCGCAAGCGCCAACTCTCACGAATTTATTGGTTCTATCTACGCGGAGCAAGACATTGTTCACCTCGGAGACACTGATACAAAAATAACTTTTACAAACGATCAAATAGATTTCACAGCAGGTGGGACTACACTCTTAACTCTTGACGAAGACGCACAAAATTTGGTTCAAATCGGAGACGGAACAGATGTTGATTTAAAGGTCAGAGGACTTAACGATGATTTTGCTATTTTCGTCCAAGGATCTTCAGATAAAGTTGGTATTGGAACATCCAATCCTCTCCAAAAACTTTCTGTCTCTGGGTCTACTGTCTTTGGAACAGCAGGCGGCACGGATTCGCACTGGTTCACCGGCTCTATATACGTATCAGACGATATACACGTACAAGACAAGATTTATGGTTTAAATGATCTGAACACTTATATAGACTTTAGCACAGATGATCAACTTGCTCTCCAAGCTGGCGGAGTAACAATGGTCCAGTTGGTAGAGGGAGCATCAACTGACTATTTACGCTTAGGTGGAGCCGCTAGCTTGGATATAGATATACGTATGGGGGCTAATGGAAACGACGATTCGTTATGGGTGGATGGCTTAAGTAACAATGTTGGCATCCGTTGTTCTCCGTCTGGAAGCGACCAAGCTCTAACCGTTTCCGGCTCAACTTTATTCGGATCAGCAAGTGCCAACACACACGAATTTACTGGTTCTATCATGACTGATTCGAGTATATACTTTGGGAATAGATTGATTAACTGGAATGACGATGACACCTATATCCAGTTTGATGATGATTCAATGTCGTTTGTGGTAGGTAATGCTACGTTTATTAGCTTATCTGAGACTGCTAATGATGTTATCACTTTCAACGGCACTGGCGCCGATATCGACTTTTTGGTCAAGTCTAACGGTGCAACAGGAGCCGGTGCTGCTACTAGCCTCACGCATACTGTTTTTGTCGAAGGATCCTCCGCAAGAGTAGGTATTGCCGAATCTGCACCTGGAGCGCAACTTGATGTATCTGGTTCTACTATTTTGGGACGACACGACGGCGATACGGTTTCTTATCATCAAGTGAGCGGAACATTAGAAGTAACAGGAAATCTTGGAGTAAACACTCCTGCAACCACTTATTCTTTAACTCTTCCCAATACCGACTCTTTGGTAGGTAGAGGCATGGCTTATGCCTGGTCTACATATTCTTCAGCACGATACAAAGAAAACGTATTTACGATGAACGATCCTATTGAAACGGCAAAGAAACTCCGTGGTGTAGAATTCACTTGGAAGGAGTCAGGACATAAAGACTTTGGTTTTATTGCAGAGGAAGTTGGGAAAGTCCTCCCTCAAATTGTCGCTTATGAAGACGACGGACACACCGCAACAGGGATGGATTACTCAAAGATTACTTCCCTACTGGTGGAGTGTGTGAAAACCCAGCAAGCACAACTTGAAACACAAGAAAAAAGAATCAAAACTTTAGAAAAAAAGTTAAAATCTTAAACTCTTGATTTCGTTAATGAACGTTACGCCCCACACTTCCGCCGCATAAAAAGTATTCTTTTGATTCCTCTTCTCCCTACTTATTAGCGACGGTGGATTGGTATACCTAATCCATCTCATAATAACAAACAAGGGAGAAAAATTATTATGGCTGCACCTTTTGATGCAAACGCTGTGTCTATTTACGGAAAATTTTCACAGTTCGAACTACTCACAAGTGGTTCTTCACAACCCGAAGCTTCGGCTTCGGTCCTCCGCATGTTCGCTTCCGGCAACGGCAAGCTCTACTACATGCCCGCAGGAGCTTCTGGCTCTGCTGCGAAAGAAATCGCTACCTCCGCTGGTGGTCTTGATTTTGACTTAACACAAGGCGCTGGTATTGCGTCTTTTACCTATAATGGTTCTGCTGCTTCTACGGTCGCAGTTGACATTAATGGTACAACTGCGACGACGACTGCCGCTGACGTTGATGAAATGCTCATCGATGATGGTGCTGGTGGTACTATTCGTAAAATTACTCGTGCTAACTTCCTCGGTAGTGCTCTTGCTAGCCTCGACGCTGGTATTGATGTTAATGGCGCAAACTTCGCGGTTTCCACTGCCGGTGCTGTTACTTCGGTAAGCACTATTTCTGGTTCTGGGGCTGGTTCTTTCGGAAGTTTAACTCTCGACGGAGCTGCCAATCTTCAAAGTGCTGGCATTACTAATGCTGGTTCTATCGCCGGAGCTACAACTATTGATGCAAGTGGTCTTGCCTCGCTCGACGGCGGTATTGATGTAAACGGTAATATGACAGTTAGCACTGCCGGAGCCGTCGCTGGGGTTACAACTCTTGATGCAAGCGCTTTGGCTTCGCTCGATGGAGGTATTGATGTAAACGGTAATATGACAGTTAGCACCGCAGGTGCAATTGCTGGAGCTACAACTATTTCTGGTTCTTCAACCATTTCTGGTTTCGACCTAGACATGGAAGGCGACGGTAACTTCCTCGGTGATCTCACTGTTCAAGGTAATCTTGTCGTTGAAGGTACGAGAACGTTGCTTGACACCACAGATCTTCAAATCGAAGATAACTTGATTGAGTTAAACCGTGGTACTGGTGCTTCTGGTACGGCTAGCACTAACGCCAACGCTGGTATCTTTATTTCTGGCTCCAATGCAGATCGAGCAATCGTTCTTGCAGGTGCTTCCGACGGTGGACGCTTGAAAGTGTCCGGTTCATCGGCAGTGGGAACTGGTTTTGATATTGTTGCTGGTGGCGATTACGCTATTAACGGAACTTCGGTTCTTACGGCTACTACTCTTGGTTCCGCCGTCGTCAACTCTAGCTTGACTTCTGTTGGTACTCTTGCTACTGTGACTGTCACTGGTCTTGCCACGTTCAACGGAAGCGTTGATCTCGGTGATGCCACGGCTGATACCATCACTGCAACTGGTCGTTTCGACTCTGACCTCGTACCTTCTACGGATAGTGCTCGCGACTTAGGTACAAGCACTCTTCAATGGGCTGAACTCCACGTAGATACTGGTAACATCGACCAACTTGGCTCGGCTCTCGACGCCAACGCGCAAAACATCACCAACGTCGGTACATTCGAAGTTGATGGTGCTGCTACATTTAACGGAAACGTTACCCTGGGCGATGCGGCTGCTGATGTAATCACTGCCACAGGTCAATTGACTTCTTCTGTTGGTGCTTTGATCGCTGACGACCAGCGCCTCCAATTCGGAACTGATGCAGATTCTTCTATTAAGTATGATGAAGCAGGTTCTAATAAGCTTGTCATCAGTGGTTCTACTGGTGGACTTGGCGTCGTTGGAACCATCGATCCTCTTTTCGACAGCGCTTTCGATATTGGTGTTTCGGCACGTAAGTACAGAAATCTCTACATTGATGCAATGGGTGATGATTGGACTAACGCTGGTAATACTGTTGCTGACATGGGCGTTGTTACGACTATCGACCTCAATGGTGGTTCAATCGACGGAACTGTCATCGGAGCAGCCGCAGTTGCAGCTGGTTCGTTCGCCGCCCTCGCCGGTACAACCGCTACTTTTAGTAGCACGTTGAATGCTGACGGTGCTACAACACTTAACGGCGCTGTTACCCTCGGTGATGCAACCGGAGACGATCTTACCTTTACTGGTCGAGTCGCTTCGGATTTTGCTCCAAAAACAGATAGTGCTTACGACTTAGGTACAAGCGCACTTCAGTTCCGCACTGCTTACGTTGATGAAGTTGAGTCCGCTACTGGCGTTCTTAACCTCACAACTGCTGCTGGTGTTGAAATTGCTGGTACAGCAAACGCTGCTGGTTACCTCTTGCAACTTCCAACGACTGGTGATGCTCGTGCTCGCGCATGGGTTACTTACTCATCGGCTCGTCACAAGACTAACGTCAAGACCCTTATCGATCCCGTCGCCACCTTGAAGCAACTTCGTGGTGTTACTTACGACTGGAAAGGAACAGGACAGGCTGACGTCGGCTTTATCGCTGAAGAAGTTGGAGCTATTGTTCCTGAAGTTGTGTCTTTCGGTCACGACGGAAGAGCAGAAGGTATCGATTACGGTCGTTTAACTTCGGTTCTCGTCGAAGCTATGAAGAAGCAACAAGATGAGATTGAGAAATTACAATCTGTAATGAAAAATCTTACTTCTGAGCAGCCTAGCCTCTTAGAAGACAAGTAGTTTTAACTACTATTTTTATTCCTGCCGGGGGGGGTTTCCCCCTGGTAGGTTTATGCCGGGAGGGACATCACCTCCCGGTTTTTTATGTGACATTTTATAAAATCTTTCATTTAAGTCTTTTCATCTAATAAGACACTATTTATTAGAGACTAAATCTATTCGGAGGAGAAAAAAATGTCATCTATGTTGGAACAAGCAATAATTGATGCTGAAGCTTTAAGAGAAGTGGCTCTTAAGAATGCCGAGAGCGCCGTAATCGAAAAGTATTCTACTCAAATTAAAGAAGCCGTAGAAGAGATTTTAACTCATCCACCTCTTAACGAAGAAGAAGAGGAGGTAGGGTCCGAAGTTATTGATAATGTAGCTTACGCATCTGCCGATGATCATCACGAACACGATGATGATTGTGGGTGCCCAGACCGCGAAGAAGAAGAAGAAGCAATCACTCTTGATTTAACCCATCTTTTAACTCAAATTAGAGACGAAGACGCCGAAGTCATGAACCCTGCTGACATGTTAAATAGAGAAAAAGTAGCGGATGAAATTGTAGATGAAGAGATCGAGCTTGATGAAAAAATCCTTCAAAGTATGTTGGAAGAAGAAGATATCGAAGAAGAAAGCGTAGATATCGATGCCAAACCAGATTTTGATGTTAATCTTAACGAAGATTCCATTGCTGCTATGATATCTGAGATAGTTGCCGAATTGAGTGAAGAAGTAAAAGTTGATATTAAAGATCCTCTCCCTAAATCAGGTTGGGTAGAAACGAACCCAGCGCTTTCTCAGACTGAAGAATACCAAGAACCTCTTGAGAGCGAAATTGAAAGAGTAAAAGAAACTACAAATGAGAATAATAAACTCAAAGTACGAAACAAAAAACTAAACGAAACACTTAACAAAGTGCATGAAGCTTTAATAGAAACTAACACTGCTAATGCACGCTTGTTGTACACTAACAAGGTTTTAACAAACACCTCCTTGAATGAGCGACAAAAAATTAAAATTGTCGAAGCTTTGTCTAAAGCCAGTTCCGTTGAAGAAGCAAAGATTATCTTTGAAACCCTTCAAAGCGCAGTGGGCACCTCTGCTAATGTAAAACAGCCACAATCACTGAGCGAAGCAGTTACACGAAATTCTTCAACTTATTTACCTCAGTCAGCAAGCAAGAAAGATAAATCTTCTCCTGCAACTGACCGATGGAAAATTTTAGCAGGTATCTAAAAACAAACTAAAATCTATAAGGAGAATTAAAAATGTCTGTTTTACAAAAACTTACTGAAGGTATTCAAACTAGGAACCTTCGGCAAGAAGGAGATGCCCTCCTCGAAAAGTGGGAGCGCACAGGACTTCTTGAAGGAATTGGAGATGAGCACAAGCGTCAAGGAATGGCTCGTCTTTTAGAGAATCAAGCAGCTCAACTGCTTAGAGAAACATCCACCATGGCTGGTGGAGATGTGGAAGGTTTCGCCTCGGTGGCTTTCCCAATCGTTCGTCGTGTATTCGGTGGACTTATTGCTAACGATCTTGTGAGCGTCCAACCTATGAGCCTCCCCTCGGGACTCATTTTCTTCTTGGACTTCACAACTCAATTTAACAAGCTCGGCTATGGTGCCGGCGAGTCGCTCTTCGGCGGCGGTGTTGTTGCACAGCAAATCACAGGTGGTGTGATCCTTACAGGCGATAACGCCTCTTCAGGACCTTACAACTTGAACAATGGATATGCTGCTGCTACAGCTAGTGCTGAAGAGAATATTCGTGAAAGAGCAGCCGCTACTGTTGGTTTCGGCGCTGTCGGTCGAAATGATGTTGCTGTTGGAGCATCGCTTCAGCCTACACAAGCTCAATTGGATGAGTGGGTTCGCTTTGATCCTGACTTATCTGGTTCTTCTGTAGCTGTTATTTCTATTACAGGCTCTACAGCTCTCGCTCAGCTTAATACTAACGACCTTGTTGCTATTAGCACGACAGGAAGTTTATCTCAAGGACGCCTCGTCCGCCGCTTAAGTCAAATTTCTACCGGTTCTACAGGTGATACGCCTGGTAACGGTAACTGGGAAGCTCTTTTGGTGTTTGAAGCAACTTCGGCAAATGGTCTCTTTGGAGCAAACGGTGGACTTATGCACGAGCTTACAGGTGGAACGAATGTCACTGGTCTCGGTCTTGGATTCCCAATTGATGATAACTTCGTCGATGGTGGAGCCCTTGGTTCGGTCGTCGGTGCGACTGCCTGGGAACTTGAAAATAACGGAAACCTCCCTGAAATCGATATTAAAGTCGATTCGGTTGCGGTTACTGCGATGACCAAGAAGCTCAAGGCTAAGTGGACACCAGAACTTGGTCAAGACTTGAATGCTTACCATAACCTCGACGCTGAAGTTGAGCTTACAAGCATCCTTTCGGAGCAAATCGCTCTTGAAATCGACCAAGAAATCCTTGAGGACCTTATCAAAGGTGCCAAGGCTGGTACTTACTACTGGAGTCGTTCACCAGGTCTCTTCGTAAGAAAAGATACTGGTAAAGAAATCGGCGCTGCCTCGGCTGCTCCTGACTTCACTGGTACTGTCAGCGAATGGTACGAGACACTTCTCGAAACCGTCAATGACGTAAGTGCTCAGATTCACCGCAAGACGCTTCGCGGCGGAGCTAACTTCCTCGTTACTTCCCCTGAAGTTGCCAATATCATGGAATTCACCGCTGGCTTCCGCGCCACTGTGACTGCTGATGATAAGAAAGGTCAAGCTGGTACTGTTAAAGTTGGTACATTGAATAACAAATGGGATGTCCATGTTGACCCATACTTCCCACGTAACGTTGTTCTTGTTGGTCGCAGAGGTTCTGGATTCCTTGAGTCTGGATATGTCTACGCTCCATACGTGCCGCTTCAGGTCACACCGACTATCTTCGGTACTGAAGACTTCGTGCCCCGTAAAGGCGTGATGACTCGATACGCGAAGAAGATGGTCCGTCCTGATATGTACGGATTGGTTATTGTCCGCGATCTCCTCGGAGGCGCAGGCGCAACTAGCTAATAGTTAAAGCGTTTCGTAAAAAGAGCCCCGGTTGTTGATTCAGCCGGGGTTTTTTTATGCAAAATAAACATCCCATTCAGATTTAATATAGCTACTTACATGGTAGGGAAACCTACGCCATACGTTTTTAATACGATTAAAAATGATAATTCAAGGGAGGATTTTAAACTATGGGATCAAAAAGAGTAGGCTTAGCAAGAACGCAAGCCCTAATACAAAATTTAAAAAGAGAGTTGGACATGAACAATGCGACACTCGTCAACACAAAAGGGGTGGAATTAACGAAAATGAGTGCATTGACGAGCATTGCAACCGCAACAGGCAATACAGATATGTCAGTGGTGCTACCGGCAAATGCATTTGTTACGGATGTTGGATTCATCAACACTCTGGCACTCGGCGGCGGCGGAAGTTGCGCCATCTCTATGATGGCTGGCTGGGATTCTGCTGGTGCTGTTGATGTGGTCGCTTCTGCTGTCGTTTGTGACGCCGGTTCAACCGCATCCGCAAAGGCAGGCTTCAGCGCTGCTAGTGGAAAGAAAGGAGATGCCAGTGGTGCAGCGATATCGCTTGTCGATGGCGGAGACTTTTATCGGACAACTTCTGACACGATGTATATGCGAATCACGGTCGCAGGTGCCGTCCAGTCGCAGATAAGCGGTGGTTACATGTATGTTAAATATTTCATCGCACCTTAAGATTTGTCTTAAGAATAAATAAAATATAAATCTATATTTATCCCCCCTTCTTCGGAAGGGGGTTTTTTTTTGTTTTTTGCTTTATTAACAACTATTTACCTTATCAAAAGGAGTTTACCATGGGTAAGAAAAAAAGATATATGTTTAGTCCAAAGTTCGCTGATCACCGTCTCAGCCGACTAGGGAACAACACAACAAATACAGAGAATATGGCAACCACAACTATCACTGAAGAAGCAACTACAACTAATATAATTGAAGAGACAGTTACAGTTTTGCCCACACCTGAACCTGTTATTAAGCCAGAACCTATTGTAACTAAAAAGGTTTCTACCGCCACTCCGCCTGCACCAGCGCCAACGACGGCAACCCCTGCGACGACCGAGCGGACAACCACAACTACTACCCCTACGAAGAAAACAAAAACTTCAACTGACAGGGGTACACCTACTAAAAGAACAACGACTCGGACTGGAACAAAGAAAACTAGAAGGTAAGTCTTGTTGATAAAACGGGGTTTTTTACCGTTATGTGATTTTCTATACTATTTACTCTGATATAGGAGAATTTTATCAATGGCAGTACCCGTATTAACCCCCGCAAGCCAAACATCTACGATTGTTTTACCTGCTACTGGCAATACTGATACGGCGGCATCCGGCTCTCTTTATGCGCTAGGAGTGTACGCTGAAAACACCTCAGATCTTTACGATATTAACTTTATCTCAGGCGCATCAGACCAAGTAACATATACTTATCGTAAGCTCGGAGGTGCGATATTAGATATCGAGCTTACAGAAAAAGACGTATATTCTCATTATGAAGATGCAGTCTTAGAATATTCATACTTGGTAAACATTCACCAAGCTAAAAACACCCTTCCTAATGTCCTGGGCGCCCCCACCGGCACTTTCAACCAAGACGGACAACAAACATCAGATTCCCCACTGCTCGGCACTACTGCCTCTTTACAGTATCCTCGCTTCTCGTTTGGGTATGCCCTTAGAGTGGGTGACGGAACGTCCACAGAGGTGAATATTGGGGGTTCTACGCCAATTTATTCCGCCTCCTTCGATACCGTTCAAGACCAACAAGTTTATGACCTTCAAGATATCTTAGAAAAACAGTCTTCAACGGACGCCGGTTCTTTGTTTTACCAAGAAGTTGGAAATAAAAAAGTGACTATTCGCAAGGTATATTATCGCACTCCATACGCGATGTGGCGGTTCTATAGTTATTACGGAGGATTGAACACAGTGGGCAACATGTCTACTTATGGACAATATGCCGACGATTCACAGTTTGAGATTGTACCAGTATGGCAGAACAAACTTCAAGCAATGGCTTATGAGGACGCGATCTATACTAGGACATCTCAGTATTCATATGAAATTCAAAACAATAGTTTACGACTTTTTCCCACGCCTGAATCAGGAGACCCAATAAAATATTGGATTGAGTTTACTGTACAGGATGATCCCTGGACCGAATCAACTTCGGCTGAAGATGGAATGAGCGGTGTAAACAATATGAATACGCTTCCATTCTCTAATCTTCCTTACAATAGTATTAATTCTATCGGTAAACAATGGATTCGAAGATTCTCTCTTGCGATCTCAAAAGAGACTCTTGGGCAGGTAAGAGGTAAGTTTGGTACAATTCCCATTCCAGGAAATGATGTAACTTTAAATGCAAGCGACTTGCTTTCGCAAGCTCAAGCAGAGAAAGAATCGCTCAGAGAAGAGCTTAAAACAGTGCTTGATGAATTAACATACGAAAAGTTAAGCGAGAAGCAAAATAATATAAGCACCGCCGCGCTGGAAACAATGCAAAAAATACCTGTTGGTATTTTTCAAGGATAGGAGAATAACTTGTGCCAAAAGATAAATGGAAACAACCAACTAATCCTCCACCCCCTATGTTTTTGGGCGAGAAAGAGCGCAATCTCGTTAAGCAAGTTAATGATGAATTAATTGAGCGCGTCATAGGACAGCAAGTATTATATTATCCTATCAGTTACGAACATACGAATTACCATCCTGTTTACGGCGAGGCAATAAATAAGAATTTTCTTTCTCCTATTCGTGTTTACGCGCTTGTCGAATGGGAAGGATTAAAAACAACAACCGCCCAATATGGACTGGACAAAATGTATTCCATTACTGTTCACTTTCACAAGCGGCGATTAACTGAAGACCAAGATCTGTATGTTCGGGAAGGAGACTTTGTTTTGTACGACGACGATTATTATGAAATTGTAACTTTAACCGAACCACGAGAGATATTTGGACAAGCAGGTAAAAGTATAGAAATATCTGCCGCCTGCATTCAATCGAGAAAAGGATTATTTGATGCCAAGTAAAGACCCTAACGTAAGCGAAGAGCTAATAATGCCATCTACCATTGAAGATATAGACGCAGCAATGCTTAGTTATCTTAAGGATGATCTTAAAATTAGCACTCGAACTAATAAGGGCTTTAAAGAAGTCCCTATTATTTGGGTAGCCGCCGAACGTGCCGCACAGATTAAAGAACATAAAGACTTGAGAGATGCTAATGGAGCATTAATTTATCCTATCATGACTCTTCAAAGAAATTCTATCGCAAAAGATCTTTCTAAAAAAGGTTCTGTATTCGGAAATATTCCTCCTGTTAATGATGCCAAGAGAGGCTCTATAACCATCGCTCGCCGCGTCGAGCAGAAAAAAACATCTGAATTTGCGAACGCCGACGCCAAGCGGCTCTATGGGCAAATAAATTTTAAAACTAAAAAACAAAACAAAAAAATTGTTTATACAACCTACACTGTTCCGCTCCCGGTATATATTACCGTAAATTATACAGTAGCTATTACTACCGAATACCAAGAGCAAATGAACGATATTATTACTCCTTTTATTACAGTGCCGGGGGGTATTAATTACTTCCAGCTTAAGCGCAATGGACATTTGTATGAAGGTTTTATAGATTCGGATTTTGCCGTAGAGAATACAATAGACAATCTTCAAGAAGAAGAAAGAAAATTTGTTACTAATATTAATATACGCATATTAGGTTACTTAATAGGTGAAAATAAAAATCAAGAGTCTCCTAAAATAGTTAAAAGAGAAAATGCAGTAGAAGTTCGTTTCCCCCGAGAAAGGGTGGTGCTGGGAGACATACCTGAAGACGGCACGGACGGAGCATTTTATAGACCTTAAAAAGTATTTTGGCAATTTGACTAACTATTTATAAGAGAATAAAATTATATTCTTACCACTTGTTATAATAGGAGAAAAAAGAATGTCCGTTAAAAAGTATAAATTTGTATCCCCTGGAGTTTTTGTTTCTGAAATTGACAATTCTCAATTACCGGAACAACCCACAGACATTGGACCTGTAGTCATTGGTCGCTCCCAGCGCGGACCAGGCATGAAGCCTGTGACAGTTGAATCATTTGCTGACTTTATTAATACTTTCGGCAACCCAACCCCTCAAATTAACACTGGTGACGCATGGAGAAATGGTCCTATCACTGGTCCTACCTATGCTGTCTATGCGGCACAAGCGTGGTTAAGAAACAATAGTCCTATAACTTTCGTTAGATTGTTAGGGGAAGAAGACCCACAAAAAGAAACCGCCGGAGCAGCCGGATGGTTCACACGAGATACAGACGGGGACTTTAACGGAAATGCAGTTGACGGTGGCGGAGCATACGGATTATTCATTCTTCCTTCTTCTTCAGTCTCTGATGCTCAATATGATAGCGTAACGGCGACTTTAAAAGGACGAACTCAAATGACTGGTGGTCTTGCTGCAATTTGGTATTGCAACGAAGGATACATCACCTTGACAGGTTCTCTCGCAGGCGCGGGATCCACAGGAGCTGGAACTTCTAGTTGTGGTGTGTTAGTCAGCAGTGAAAGTGGCAAAAAAGCTTTTACAGCAGAGATTTTTAACAGCTCTAATGCTTCCCAAGGAAAAGTAAACTTCTCTTTAGCAAGAACAGACGATAATTACATTAGAAATGTTTTCAACACCTCTCCTCCTCAAACTAACAGTCGTATCACTTCAGATTATTCTAATATATTCTTAGGAGAAAGCTTCGAAAAGCATATTGACCAGTCTGTTCGTGTAGTTTCTGGTGCGGTCGCCGTAGATGGACAGCCTAACGGGGTGGTAAGCAGACCGACTGACTATTGGGGCGTTATCATGCCTCTTAAATTGTCGGGTTCTTCTATTGAACAAGGAGATTTCCGAAAGCAAGCTCAAGCAGCTCAGACAGGTTGGTTCTTCTCGCAAGATATTGTACCACGACCAGGGGAGATTCCACTTGCTTCTACACCGGTATCGGGGAATGCTTACCAAGCTGAAAAGATGCCCAAGCTCTTTAAATTGAACGCTCTCTCTAAAGGAGAATGGGCTTCAAAAAACCTTAAAGTATCTATTGCCAATATTAAACAATCTTTTAACAGCAACTATCCTTATGGTACTTTTTCGATTCAACTAAGAAGGCTTGATGACAATGATTCAGCTGTTCAGATTGTTGAACAATTTGATAACTTGAGCTTAGATCCTGATTCGGCTAATTACATCTCTAGAAAAATTGGTGATGCATATCAAACTTGGGATAACACAAACAAGCGATACATCGAATACGGAGATTATGCCAATCAATCTAAGTTTGTCTATGTTGAGGTAGATGCTGGCGTAGCTAACAAAACCACCGATGGCGAAAGATTGCCGTTTGGTGTGTATGGTCCTCCTACGTGGAAGTCCATTCAGTTTAGAAGCGGCGCACTTGCCCAGACCTTGGACGATCTCTCTGGAGAGCTAACAACTGCTGCTGTTTATAGTACGGCAGTAACAAATGTTGCATTTCCTGACGCTGGTGGACGAGGCACAATGGCTGGTGCGCCGATATATGATTCCGGCGACGGCGGCGCTGCAACATTTATAAGCCTTAATGATGTAGATGAAGTGATGGACTGGTCTGTTGGCTCGACAAAGTTGAATGCCCTTACCGGTACTCTAGAATTCCCAAGAACGTATGTTCGTGTGAGTAGTTCTACTGGAAACAACAATTCGCCATCTTCGGTTTATTGGGGATTTGACAGCTCTCTTGGAGCCACTTCACCAAGTATTTTTGCAAAATCTACCTTGGATGTTGTATTACCCAAGCCGTCCGGGCAAGAAGACTTTACTGTAACTGATGCTACACAATATAGCTGGATTTTCACACTCGACAATATTACACAAAGAGATTCGGGTTCTGTAAGTGTCGGTTATACGGGAGACAATCTTACGCCTAATGCGATCTATATGTCAGGTTCCCGTACTAACGGACTTTCTGTAACATCTATTTCTAGTAGTTGGCAGAAATTGTTAGATTTAGGATTCAACTCTTTCACATCCCCTCTCTTTGGTGGAACCGATGGGTTGGATATTTACGAAAAAGAGCCGTTCAACAATTCAGATGCTCTATCAACCTCGGCAACAGAAGCTAACAGCTATGCTTACTACAGCACTAAGAAGGCTATTGATTCTATTACCGACCCTGAAGTTGTAGAATACAACCTAGCATCGCTTCCGGGCATTACCAATACTAAGTTAACAAATTACTTGGTTGAAACCTGTGAAAGTCGCGGAGACTCTTTAGCGGTCGTAGACTTGCAAGATGTATATGTACCTGCTATCGATTATGGAACAGGCGGCGCACAAAGAGGCAATGTTAACACATGTATCACGACTCTTAAGAATCGACAACTCGACAGCAGCTATGCATGTGCTTATTACCCCTGGGTTCAAATCCAAGATACTATCAATGATTTGACTCTCTGGGCTCCGCCATCGATTGCGGCTCTCGGCACGTTCTCAAGTTCAGAGTCTGACTCTAAGCTTTGGTTTGCCCCCGCCGGCTTTAACCGTGGCGGTCTGACTGAAGGTTCTGCTGGTATCCCGGTTGTTGGAGTAAGAGATAAGCTCACCTCTAAACAGCGCGACCAGCTGTATGAGGTAAACATTAATCCTATTGCGTCTTTCCCGGCTGAAGGTATTGTGATTTTTGGACAAAAAACATTACAAACTATGCCCTCTGCCTTAGATAGAATTAATGTTCGAAGGTTGATGATTTTTGTTAAGAAACAGATTTCTCGCATCGCTAATAACATTTTGTTTGAACAAAATGTTCAAGCAACTTGGGACGGCTTCCTCGCCGCAGTCGATCCTTTCCTCAGTTCTATTCAGTCGGATTTCGGTTTAACTGATTTTAAAGTCGTGCTAGATGAAACTACAACGACACCAGAATTAATTGATCGGAACATCCTATACGCTAAGATTTTCCTCAAGCCTGCTCGTGCGATTGAGTATATTGCAATTGATTTCAATATTACGAACACGGGCGCAGCATTTGAAGATTAAAAACCACTTTCATAACTATTTACATATAAGGAGAAAATAAAAATGGCATTTTGGGGAGCACAAGGAAGCGCAATGGTTGATCCGAAGCGATCATTTAGGTGGCTCGTAACATTCGGAACCAAACACAATAAATTACACGATTGGTATGCTAAATCAGCAAACAAACCAAGCTTTACAGTGGGAGAAACTCCTCATAGGTTTGTTAATCATACTTTTTTCTATCCAGGTCGAGTGGAGTGGCAGACAATTGATATTGTTTTAGTAGACCCTGCGCGTGAGAACGATAGTTCCCTCGCGCTCATGGAGGCTTTACAAGAATCAGGGTATTATAACCCTACTGACCCTCTTTCCGCAACGAGTACCATTACTAAGCGTAACGCTGTAAAAGCTCTTGGTGGGCAAATTTTCCTTAAGCAGTTAGGACAAGATCGCAACGATGTCGTGGAGACTTGGACACTGATTAATCCTTGGATTAAAGATATTAAATTTGGTGATTTAAGTTACGAAAATGAAGATATGGTAGAAATCAACTTAACAATTAGATATGATTTTGCTACACTTACAGCAGGAGTTCCAACTAAAACAGCTTCTACAACAAAGAAATAACAATCACACAATAAGAGGTAATAATGTCTAGAAATAATATGGACCGTCTTGGGGGAGACGAAAACACCCCCGGCGGTGCGGAGGCACCCTTGTCTAATGTCTCAGTGGATAGCTCTTCACAACCTTTAAGCTTTTCAGTCCCCACAGAACATGTTGAGCTACCTTCAGGTGGTAAATACTACCCTGATAACCACCCTCTTCATAACGCGGAAACAATTGAAATTAAATACATGACCGCTAAAGAAGAAGATATTCTCACTTCTCCAAGTCTTTTGAAAAAAGGATTAACAATACAACGATTATTGCGAAGTATTATTTTGGATAAAACGATAGATCCAGACCGACTTCTCAGCGGCGACCGCAACGCTATTTTGGTTGCAGCCCGTATAACAGGTTATGGAGAAGAATATTCAGCTAGACTTACATGTCCTGCCTGTTACACTCCTAACGACTGGAATGTAGATTTAGGTACAGTAATGGACACTCCCAAGCCCGGCTTTGAAGCGTCGATATACGACATTGTAGAACAAGAAGGGGGTATGTTCGATATCTCTCTTCCTAAAACAAACTTAACTGTAACAGTCAAGCTACTGACTGGTCGCGATGAAAAATCGATTTCTTCTGCCATTGAAAAACGAAAAAAACACAAACTAGACGAAAGCCCGCTCACAGAACAACTAAAACAAATGATTGTTGCCGTAAATGGAAGAGAAAATCCTGCCGAAATTGATCAATTTATCAATTTCGTACCAGCTTTTGATTCTAAATATTTAAGAAATGCGTATGCGTCTCTTGTCCCTAACATCAACATGAAACATGAGTTTACTTGTCCATCGTGCGACTATAACGATGAAGTGGAGGTTCCGCTTACTGCGGAGTTTTTTTGGCCTAAGTGAAAAGTATACTGAGATGGTGTACGAGGAGCTTTTTCAGCTAAAACATCATGGCAACTGGAGTTTTATTGAGGCTTACAACTTGCCTTTGATTCTACGGAAGTGGTTTTTAAAGCGCTTGGCAAAACAATTCCAAGATGAAAAGGACCAGATAGAAAAAGCACAACGCAAAAATCGCTAGATGACTGCCTTTGGAGACTAAAGTCTCCAAAGGCATTATTTTATTAAATAACTATTTACCATTAGAGAGGATTGTTTATCATGGAAAACGACGCAGAACTAGTTTCATCAGTTTTAGATTTAGGAGCCCACCGCACTGGAGAGATCACTGAAACCTATCTAGGGGCTATCGGTACAGGTATTAAACAAATGATTGCGTGGACCTTCGGTGAAAACATTTTTTTCCCTTCTAAAGTAAAAGGCACTCGCCGCGAAGTGGATTCATTTATTAACGCCTTGTCAGGCGAACGCCGCTACATGCAGGCTTATAAGCGACACGGATTGAACGACCCTCGGACTTACGATAGCAAATACTTACTCGACGATGCCATAAAAAATTTTGAAAGGACAACAAAATTAAAATGGCCATTTAAATAAAAAGGGGTAGAATTAAATGGCAAATGGCGACGACAATTCCACGATGAGTCAAGAAGAGTTTAATAAGCTTCTAGATGCAAAACTTAGAAGACAAACGAAATCTAACGATCAGATAAGAGAAGAGATCGCTTTGCGTCAAACTTTGCTAGGTATGCTCGATGACGAGCTGGGGCATTTTGACAAACAAGATGCCGCCGATCAGCTAAGAATAAGACAACTTAAACACGAGATCAAAGCTCAAACGGATCAGATGGACAAGCTTCTTGAAAGACTAGCCACTGAGAAAGATCTCACAGATGAACAGCGCCAACGATTGCTCGAACAAGCAGCGGGATATGCCAAAGAAGCTGCCGCCTTGGAAAAGAAAATTGATCTTCTTAATCAAGTTAAAAAAGCCGCTGGAAATGTAGGCGAACAGTTGGATACGTGGCTCGGCAAGCTCCAGCTTAACGACTCTTACTTAAAAACCTTTAGTGGAAGTCTTGTTAATATCATGGGTCAAGCTGGAGGTCTCGGTAGAGCATTTGATAAAATTGGAGAGACCTTGGCAAAGCGCTTATCTCCAAAGCAGATTATTGGGAGCTTTGTAGGTAACATCGAACAACAAACGAGCCAGATGGTGACCAAAGCTTCAAGCGCTTTCGCTGATTTTACGGGTCAAACAATGGAAAGGCAAGAGGACTATAGAGGAAGCATTGTAAAAGTCGCTCGTGACCAAGCCAATCTAGGCGTGGGTATTATGGAATCTACAAAGACGTTCCAAGACTTAAGTCTCTCTCTTGCAGGTTTTAAACGTTTAAGCGATGAAACGCAAGAATCGTTAACAATGACAGCGAATGTGTTTAAAAGATTTGGCGTTGATGTAACGACAACAGGACAAGTCCTAGAATTTGCCCAGTTGGCATTGGGAAAAAATATTACCGAAGCACAGGCGTTTGCTCACGAAGTGGTAGATTTCTCCAAGCAACTTAAAATGACCGCTGGAGACGTGATGAGAAATCTCTCTCGCATGGAAGGGGTTATCGCTGAATTCGGCGCAACCGGTATTGAAGAATTTAAAAAATTAGCAAAAGCCGCTGACGCCGCTGGTGTGGCTATAGAGACTCTGGCGTCTGTGGGCAAAAAGTTTGACTTTTTGGAAGATGCGGTAGGTACAACCGCTCGTATTAACACTTTACTAGGTCGCAACGCATTGGACGTAATGAAAATTATGCGTGCTCCTCTGGTGGAACGCTCGCGCATGATATTGGACACCATTAAAAATACAGTCAATTTAGAATCAGCTGATGCTCGCCATTTGAAAATATTACTTGCTCGCGAATTGGGATTCAAAGGCGTCGGTGAGATGATGCGCGTAATGAACAACGAGACCCAAGAACTAACTGAAAGTCAAAAAAAGCTTAACTCTATGGGGCTCACCCAAGAAAAACTCGCTGAACTTGCAGAAGCAGCCACGCCTCCATTGACGGTTTTATCTGCTGCCATGGAGCAGTTTGTTGTTTTCTTGTTCCCTTTAATTGATATGCTAAGAACGGTGACCACCTATCTTGCCGAGAATGTCTCGCCAGAATTTGTGGAATTCGCCGGGGCTGTGATGCTTATTGGTGTGGGTCTGGCAATAATTAAATTTGCTTTTGGCTGGCTTCTCACAGGTCTCGGCGCGTTATTGAAACTTACCCCCTTGGCAGCGTTTGGTTCTAAGGCAACTGCGGCTGGTATAAAACTGATGGGTATTTCCGCCGCCGAAGCCACTGGTCCCATGGGCGCTCTGACGGCAGCGTCGGCAGGGTTTATTATTCCCTTGGCAATCATCGCGATAGCTGTCGCCGCAGTCGTTATACAATTAATTGATTTTATGAAGGTAGCTATTGAATCTGGAGTTCCTATCTTGGATTTAGCATTTGCTGTAACTTCGCTCGGCGTGGCTTTCGCACTGATAGGAAATGTTGCTTTACCGGCTCTTCTGGGAGCAGGCGCTGTCGCAGTAGGGGTGGGCGCGTTGGCGGTGGCGTTTAATCTTTTCTCTACGGACAATCTTCAAGCCGTCGCGGTCACTTTTAAAAGTATGGCGGCGGTAGTAGCCCAAGCTCAAAATCCATTCCTCTTGTGGTCCTCGGGTATTAAAGACTTTGCAAGCGCCGCATCTGACTCTAAGGAAGACATTGAGAATATTTCTAAATGGATCGCCAATATGAACCAGCTAAATAGAAAAGTTGGCAAAGTGGAAGTCATCGAATCGATGACGAAATTTACCACTACAAGCGTAGAAGGAATAAAAGAAGCCCGAGCTTTGATTCATGAGCTAAGATTCGGCGGTGCAGAAGATACTGCTAAAGCTATAGAAAACATGATAAACGCATTCAACACCAAAACACAAAAAATGTTACTTGCTGCCATGCCTAATAATATCGTCATTAAATTGGATGATTATGAAATGGGTCGATGGGTTAGTCGAAAAAACAAAGCTGAGCTAAGGGGATCTAAATAATGGCTAAAAAAATAAAACCTGACCAGTACGACTACAATGACGTCGTAGGAATCTACAAAAGACGTTTGTATAATAATAACGGATTGCACAAACTAAAGTTCTATGATATTACGAGAGATTTCCCGGTCACTCTCATGGGCGGCGTCGAGGATTTTTCCGATAGCTATAATTCCAATTGGACTGACGATGATGTTTATGGAAAACAAGATCCTATGGCGATTTTTGCCAATACGCGCCGAAACATATCTGTTTCTTGTGTTTTGCCGGCGTATTCTTTCATTGAGGCAGAGCAAATTCTTGAAAAGTGTCAGCGGATAGCAGCAGGTATGTATCCTGATTATACACGCATTAACGGAATTAAACTCTTAAAGACGGCACCCCTTTGGAAGGTAAAGTGGGGAAATTTAATTACGGGAGGTAGACAAAATTTTGGAACTGCGAAGCGTTCGGGTTTAACGTGCAGAATAGATTCATTTGAGTACACTCCAGACTTAGAAGCTAACGTTTCTGTGATCGGCAAGTTAGCTCCTATGGTGACAAGAGTTAGCTTTTCTCTAACTCCATTTCACGATCACACAGTTGGCTCAACTTATAAAAAGAGCCCACAGCACTTCCCTTATAATAGCCACCAAAAATATGGCGCCATATCCAGCGGTGAAATCGATCGATACTTCGGTGACGATAAGCTCTGGTCCAGCACCGCTCGGCTCGCTACGCACGGTCAACCCTTAAGAGTAACTCGAATACAAGAAGGAAAAAACAAAGGGAAATATATGGTATTTACGACCCCAGAAAAAGGCACTACTGCAAAAGCGGAGGGGTACATAATTACCCCGGACCTTGCCGGTCAACTCGCTCGCAGTGGTTATAAGGTGACTGCCTCCGAAGGAGCGCTCGGTTTTGATATTGACCCCACCAAGGATGACTTCAATGTTCCGGCGACTTCACTACAATCCCTGGCTAGCGGAACCGAAGGAAAAGAAGGAAGAAAAGTTCTCCAAGCCCTTAAGGATCAGTTTTTAAAACAAATAAGACGATCTAGCCAAAAATAAGATAATCAGCGACACAAAAGGATTCATTCATATGCGAAGAAACAACTTAAGAAATAAATTTGTTAATGATACTGTAGAATACAGGAATATCTTAAAAAAGAAAAAAAGAGACTTCATTGTGCAGTTTAAAACCCCCATCCTGGAGCATATTGAGCCAGAAGATTATAGTTTATTGGATATTGACGTTTATACCTGGAAGCTCGGTGATAGATTATTCAAGCTAGCTCACCAATACTATAATCGACCCGACGCATGGTGGATTATAGCAATGTTCAATAATCGCCCCACAGACCAACACTATAAACCAGGTGATGAAGTATATATTCCCACTAATTATTTACAAGTCTTGCAACTGATAGATATTACGGATTAAATGAGAAATAATGGCATCCTTTGACCTTAAAAAAACTTCAGCAGTAGAACAATTGATCAGACAGTATATGACTGACCCGGCACAACATTTGTTTTGGAAACCCCCATCTAAAATTCTTGATTGGTCTAACAAGAAATCAGCATCAGAAAAAGAAAAATCTCAACAGATATTTAAAAAAGTTGTTGGTTCATTGTTCTTGGACGACCCCGATCTCAAACTAACCGTGGGCGACCTTCCAGGAGCCCAAGGCACCGCAACCGCCCCGGTTCCCTCTATTCCGGGTTTTGATGCAGGCGATATGAGGAATCTCTATAAGACGGTTTTTGAAGGTGAAGGTCAATCGCACTTTGATTTACACAGATCTATATCGTGGGCTTATTATCTGCTTTGGTATCATCTTGCCGATGACATAGAAAATGGCAATAAAACAGAAATAAAAAGAAAGCTAAGAATACTCTGGGAAACAGACTGGGATCGGACACCGCGTGATGGAATTCAATTAGCAAAAGTATTCGGCGGCGGGATGCAAGAGGGTACAGAGTGGTTACATAGCGTAGCGGACCCTTCGCGCTGGGTAGACAAAAAGACTGGCGAAAAAATCCCCGCAGACAAGCTCATTAAACCTCCCGCTTCTGCGATCGGAGAAATACCGAAAGTAGGCGTGTATTGGCGAGAAAATGGTCTTAGAGGAGCAGAAATCAAATCCGCTCTAGCAACTCAGGAAGATTCACTGGGAGCGAAGGGCTTTAGCGATCTTCTTAAGGACAAAATGTCTTCTGAAGGGAATATTTATCGTTCTTATGGCAGTTTTAGAATTTGTGCTTATTTTGAAAGATGGAAGGAGGCTGACGCCGTTGGCGAAAAAGATTTTTCTGTTGTTGCGCGGGCGCCTAAATGGCTTAATCAGCAGGTAGGGCACTTAACACCAAATGGGTTTTATTGGAACCGAGCTAGTCATTTCCCAGATCGAATCAACGAATTATATAAGGGTGCTGAAGACCGCGCAGATAAGATTGCACAGAGCTTAGGTATAAAATTAGCTGATATGGATTCGGCAAAATCACAATACGGCAGGTCTTATCCTGGATTCCCAGTACAACAGCATGGCTGGCGAGACACTCAGCTTTTTCCCACATTTAATGGGTTGGCTGCGGCTTATGAAGGAACGGATGATAACGGTATTGGACTGATATTTCCACCCGCAAGTCATGAATACCCCGCCCGCAATCAGTGGAAGAAATCCTACTCCGGCACCGATGCTTGGAGGTTCCGCAAGCACGGCTACGGTCACGGTTCTAATAAGAATCCGCACGGTTCATGGAACAGCTCCCGACCTTGGGATGAGCGAATGCCTATGTTCAGCAACATCGTAGCCAACACATATACATCTTTTGAGCACGACAAGAAAAAACATCACCTTGCCCAACGAATTATGTCCCCTTCATTCGACAAAAATATCTTCGCTGGAGAGAAACGACAGGCAGCAGACCGTAGTCGCCAGCAACTTTGGGTCGCATCTTCAATAGACCCAGAGATTGTGCAAACCACCCTACACCCTATAGTTTGGCATACTCTACTACATCCAGGATTTTTTCCAGCACGCCAAGTACAAAGCTACCTTCGCACAAAATGTAAAGAAACTAAGGCTTGGGAAGCCCAAACCTTAGCCGACGATTCTCTTATTTGGTCTCCTCTCCAATACAACGGGGGGCGATTTGGCTATGGAAAGTGGATGAGTAACGACGGAGATAACCAACATGGAGGGAAAATAGCTCAACTTTATTCTTGGGATCAAGACAGTGCCGATGATGTCGGAGACGACAGCCTGGAAGCTTGGAAGAGAGAGGGAGGCGTGACGGTTAGAGGACATAAAGAGCCGAACGCGAAAAAACAATACGGCAGCAGTTGGGGACGGGCTATTGGACCTCATGAGGACTACAATCAGTTTATGTATACAAGTAAAATGTGGTATCACGGAGATACCCATACCAACCGGGAAGAGCTGCGCCTATCCGCACCGCGTTATTTAGCTATGCTAAACGGATTTTATAATTTTGATCCTATTTTCGCTAGGGAAAGATCTCTTGCTTTCAGCCCTAACCTGAGTTTCGATTGGACTAAGTGGGAAAATGTAGACACACTATCTAATGTTGAATATGTATCTTGGCTGGAATGGAATGCAGAACGTGCAGGGGAAGACAGACAAAAAGCGGCGTTCGTTGCCGAGAAAGGACAAAATGCGGGGATGGAGCCACCTCGCGGTCTCAATCAAGGACGTCAATTATTGCCAATTTTTGAAGTGGAATGGAATTACTTTTTTATTCAAACAATGCGTCTCACATCTTATTTCTTATCAATGTTTATGGAAGGTGTTTTTAACTATAGTGATGATAAAGGTAAAAAATGGCTTCCTTTCGAGGACGCCAATATAAACGATCCATTTGTTTCCTTTAAGTGGACCCACAAGGATTATCGTGTTGGCAAGTACGGATACCCTGAGTGCGATGTATCAAATTTTTATAAACTATTGGTTTCGACTATTTATCGAGCTGTCTATACATTCGATGAATTTGAGCGTGAAATCCAAGCGATAAAAGACGCCAACGATGCTTTAGACCCCAAAGACCCTCGCGTCTCTGAGGATCGCGAAAACGTAGTGCTAGACAATATGCAATGTTTTCTCTTGAATACTGCTGATATTTTTGCCAAGATCCATCAAGTAGATAAAACAGCAAACACGTTAAGAAAAGATTACTTATTCACTAATGTAAAAGGTCCAAGTTCTAATTTTGCCAATTTAATTGGCTTTAAACCTGAGAGCACTACGGCGTTTTTAAACTTACGACCTAAAGATCTCGCCCAACTCCAACCAAAAATTAAACTTTTTAAAGAAAGAATTGTTTATGATACAGACGTAGATCAATTTGGAAATGCCGCTTCTGGCGATGCAACAAATAAGATTCTTTATCGCAACACTTATGAAATTCCACTTTTGTTTGATACCGTTTCTCTTTCTTCACACGACATCGCTCAGATTACGGCAGCAGGAGGGAGACATGCCGGCGGTGGTATACAAGAAATACGACTCTCGCAACAAGGAGGGCAAGAAGTCGGGAGTGTAAATGAAATCAGGAGGGTAGAGATTAAATATTTCTTTAATAGTTTGGAGGACATGTTTGTAAATTGGCCACGCTATGAAATTGAAAGAGCCAAGAACGGCAAAGCGAAATCAATCAAAGCAATTTACCCTTTCGGTAAAAATTCATTCGGCGCAAGGACACCTGCGTTCAAAAAAGGACGGCATAAAATTAAAGGAGAGATCCCCTATTCTTCAGCCGCCGAATTGTTTTTCGCTGTTCCTAATCAATTTTTAGGTCAGGTGCCAGCCGGCACTGTAGATCTAAACAATCCTTCCCATGCCATCATATTGGAACTGGGCTGGATGTGGGCAGATATGTTTGGAAAAGACCGCCGCAAAAACAGCGTATTGCGACAACTCAATGAGCAAAAAATCTCACGCGCTTATAAACTTATGCCCATTGATACAGATTTTGAGTTTTTGGAAACAGGTGCAGTTAAAGCCACCGTGAAATATGAGGCTTACTCCAAGCACTTAAATACGTTAGAGGAAAATAAACTTTTCCCCGTGTCTGGCATAATTTCTAAAGAAATTAAAAACAACCCTGATTACCAAAAACATATGAAAACTGTCAATCGCATACAAAAAAAATGGAAAGATAATCCCAATAATTCGCGTACAGCGCAAGATATCGAGCAGTATGAAAAAGCGAAGACAGCGATAAACAGCCTCACCCAAGCAGCGAAAGAAAAACAATCTTCACATTATGTCAATGAGCAGTTACAAAAATTCATGCGTCGGTTGACTGAAGCCGGAATGGTTCATCGCGTGTATATTCCTGCACCATTTCTCGGTCAACGAAGCGACGATAGAATTGTTCGGTGGTATCCTTATCGAAACATGACCTTATTCCGTCGTTTTAAAAAACACCTTGCCGATGAAGGTCGAAGACCAGACTCTAAATTGCGATCACGCCTTAATGCTATCGAAGACGCAATCAAACGCCGCAAAAAGGTTGATCCAAAGAAAAAAACCGGCAATAAATTACCCTGGGATGGACCGGAATGGCCTATTGATTTTGTTTATTTTGGAGATCTAATCCATGTATTAATGGAATACAACTGGGTCAGCTATAGCAGCGGGATTGACGGCGAACCATACATCCGTGACGGACAGACACTTTTCAAACATGTACATTTTATTTTAGGAAGTATCAAAATTCCAGTGCTCAAGGGTAAAGGCTTTATGCCCACATGGATTAGCTTATGTGATCTTCCTATCGTGGTAGATTTCTTGGGAGACTTCATTATCAATAACCTGGTACGTACGGAAAACTACAACATGACGGTTTCGGATTTTATATTACAATTTTTTAAAGATATACTTTATAAGTATTTTGATGAAACTTGCTTTATAACTCAACAAGGATTAGATCGTGCGAAGCCCGAAATTACTTGGTTTGACATGGCAACGCCAATTAAAAAAGATGGAGTCATCGACCGAAACAAGGATTACGGCGGCAAGTTGTCTTCATACACCCCACGTATTGTAAAACCCAAAAACAAGGGTCAGAATTCACTTGATCGAGTGGAGGGCATGGGTCGCTGGATAACCAAAATCACTGCGCGAAACATGTTTATGGACTACGAAGATAGGATAAAGACAGAAAACCCTGCCTCTAAAAAAGGCACCGCAGCAACGCTACAGTTTTGTTTCCTGGGCGCACACGCCGTAGCGGAAGGAACTTATAGTTGGAAAGAAGATAAATATCAAAATATTCATCATTTCTATATAGGTCGAGATCAAGGACCAGTTAAAAAGATTCAATTTAAGTCCGAGGAAATCAAAGGATTTTCTACCGCACTCTTGATGGGAGGAAGTAAACAATTTAAACACGCTGTGGATCAAAGCACCATTGAAGCTAAAATGATTATTCCGCGAGTTTTTAATACGGATGTAACTTTAGTAGGCAATACTCTTTTTGAGACTGGACAAACTTTCTTTGTAGATCCAACTTTAGGTACATCACTGGGAATAACAGGTAAAAAACGAGATAAAGGATTTAATATCATCGAACAAACTGGACTTGGAGGTTATTACTACATTACTAAAATCGACACCATCATCGCTCCCGGAAAATACGAGACCGTCATTGAAGGAAAAACTGATAAATCTGCCTCGCGCAAAACAGTCACTCAAGCCTCTTTCAACCCCGAAGACATGGAAAAGAAAATCCAAGACTCTATTACAAGATCAAAGGAACAATGGTTCGACACACTCAAAACCGCCCAAGATAAAATGAATCCGTTCGAGTGAAAAAAAAATATATTTAACCAGATAGTTAAATAGAGGAACAATACGATGGAAATCGATGAATTTTTAGGCAGTTCTCAGTTGAGCAGTGTATCTAATTGGCAAGAAAGAGCACTGTATAAAGAAGAAGCTTTTGGACAATATGAAAAGCTAAATCTCAGCGATGGTTGGTATGATAGCCCATTTTATGGAAAAGTTGACAGTGACGGCTATTCTATCTTCCCTAGAGAAGAGTTTTTAGTCCAAGCCGATTCTGCTAATCTAACTATGGGATTGGAGTTTGTGGAACATGCTTACACTAATTTCTATCGGACATATCTTCTAGGACTTAGCGCTAAATATGGAATTAAAAATTTTAACTCTAATTTAGTTAACATCGAACCGCAAAAAGGCTTTGAATCAGTTCACGCTTTATATCATAAGCACCAACAAGATCTTTATTCGCTTTTTTTAGCCTATGTGTCCTCTAACTACGAAATAAGCAATAAAATCTGCACTCTTAACGCTTTTTTAAATTATTATTTCATCTTCCTACGAACTCTTATCGCTGACCTACCTATCACAAAGACAGCCTTTATAAAGAGTAATATATGTCCTATCACTATTAGCGGGCTAGCTTTTGATATAAAAAGTGACCTATCACATGACGAGGATCAACCTAAGAGTGCTATGTTCCTACAAGATCCATTGTTTGATGATTATGTGCGACACGCAGTTCAATTTGGGTTCTCCGTGGATAAAAATGCCCCTTGGAGATTGGTTGCTAGACTCTCTTCTCCCCCTATGAAAAAATTTATTTCTCGTTTTACCCTTGAAAATGTCTTCGAGCGTTACTATCATAAATCATATAAAAGTGAGTTTGATAACTTCAAAACAACCGCAGTCCAGTTTTATAATACATTCCAGCAATCGGAACCCTTCTTCACAAAAACGGGCTTTTCAAAAAGCAGCGGAAAAATGTTTGCAAATACGATAGAAAGAAAGTACGCAGATGAAGATACCGCAAGTTCAATCAATGATATGTTTTGGCTTAACCATTATTATACTATTCGAACGCTCGAAGAAGGTTACCACCTCTCTCCTTTACAAGTCAAAAACCATGTGCAACATTTGCTTCGCACTTATAAACGCCGAGGACAGGACGCTGCCATCGAGGGATTAGAAAAAAAATTATCTAAACTGGATAAAATGGCAATTCCTGTAGAAAGAAGAAAGTATTTTAATTATGGACCCTTGAGTGTTCAAGGGGTTATTTATCAAGATAAAAAAAATCAATTTATGCAGCAGCAGGATAAATCGAGCTACTAAGAGGATAAATGCTATTTCAAGTATTAGATGATAAAGAGGAGTGCGTCACCGTATGCCTTGACGGCAAGATTGTTCGCGACCCCTCATTCGAAAACCTTACGAAAACCTGGCGCTGGCTACCTTCTCTTGGCAACGCCGAAGTGGATTGTGCTTTCCTTTACGCCAACGGTAAAGGTCTCAATGACCTCTGTCCAGAGGACTTAAAAGAGGAATGGAACACACTTTTAAAGAAGTTCGCAGCTTTTAACACTGCGTTCAAAGAAGCCAAGATAGAAACACGAGATGTCTGTCGAGACCTTCTTATACCAGAGCGATACTTTAAAGACCTGTGCTTCTTTAAAGATAAAATTTCAGAGCATGTCTTTGAGAACTATGAGAAGCCATCCAACTATGATTTCCTTTATCAACTAACAAAAGTATTAGAAGAAATCAAAACACAGAAGCTTAACATCGTTCCTTACGGACTCGAAGACAGAATGTCTGCTTACAAGACACGAGCATTCGCACGCAAGCTAAAGTTCATTCAGCCTTATATTAACTACGATGTCTTTGGAACGAAGACAGGAAGGCTTACAACCAAGAGAAATAGTTTTCCTATTCTTACTCTTGACAAAGACCATCGACAAGTTATTCACCCCAATAACGATTACTTTATCGAACTAGACTTTAACGCAGCCGAGATAAGGACTTTTTTAGCCCTTGCAGACATCCCACAACCAGAAGAAGACATTCATACCTGGATAAATGAGAACGTCTTTAAGGGGCAAAAGACTAGGGATGAGACGAAAAAGGCTGTTTTTGCTTGGTTGTACAACCCAAAAGCATCCAACAAGAAATTGGAATCTCTCTTTAAAAGAGACGAGATTATAGCCAAACATTACGATGGCACTCATGTAACAACGCCATTCGGTCGAAAGATCGAAGCAGATGCAGACAAAGCATTAAACTATATTATTCAATCTACCTCTTCTGATGTCTTCTTACGTCAGATGATAGCAGTTCACGAGAGGCTTAAAGAAAAAAATACAAATATTGCTTTTTGTATTCACGATTCTCTTGTTTTAGATTATAATAGGCAAGACGGAAAACTCTTAGATGAGTTGATTAACGTATTTGAAGAGACTAGCCTTGGAGACTTTCAGGTAAATGTCGCCACGGGAAAGAGCTTCGGCAAGATGCGTAAGGTTTTATAGGTATAAATGGAAACTATCATTGGATTAGGCAACGCTGGTTGCAACATAACGAAATTTTTCTCTCAATATCCTCAATATGAGTGCTTTTATATTGACTCAGAGGCGAGGGAAGAAGAGAACTCCCTAAAGATACCCAAGAGGACGTCTCACGAGAAGTATGAAAGCTCCTTTCCTGTAAGAAAAGCAGAAGAGTTCTTTAAGAAAGTTAAAAAGCCGTGCCTTTTGGTAGTAGGAGGATCAGGGACCATTTCAGGGTGCTCCTTAAGAATCCTAGAACTACTAAAAAAGAAGAAACCACACGTCCTTTATATTAAGCCAGACCGAGCTGCTTTGTCTGCTGAGAGAAAATTGCAAGACAATGCTGTGTACGGTATCCTACAGGAGTATGCACGCTCGGGTTTAATAGAGCGCATGTTCATTGTAGACAATATCAAACTTGAAGAAGTCCTGGGTGATATTCCTATTATAAATTATTATAATAATCTGAACCGCCTTCTCGTATCTACAATGCATATGACTAACATATATACTAACACCAAAGCCATAGAAAGTAGTTTCTTTGGTCTCCACGAGACCAGCCGAATATCCACTTTTGGTATGATGAAGCTCGACTCGACACAGGAAAATCTTTTCTTTGACTTGGAAAACCCAAGAGACAAGACAATTTTCTATGCGATTAATAAAGAAAGTTTAGAAAACGACGGAAGCCTTTTTCGAAAGATTAAGCAACAAGTAAAACACTTTGCAGATGAAAACCTGAATGTTTCTTATAAGATCTTCTCTACAACCTACGACGACGATTACGTTTACTCTATGAACTATTCTTCTTTCATCCAAAAATAATCCTTTTTTTTGCTTGAATACAGAACAAACATGTTTATAATAATGATGTGTTCATATTACACGACAGAAAATCTTATGAAGATTTCAGAGATTCTATTTTATTTTTAATAAATGTTTTTAAAAAATTTCTAAGGAGAAAAAATAATGACACTTGATATGAAAAAAATGAAAGCAAAGTATACTGCTTTACAACAGCGCGGTCGCGGCGGCGGCAAGGGCATGTGGTTTCGACCGCAGGATGGCGAACAGGTTATTCGTATTGTCCCTACCTCTGACGGTGATCCGTTTAAGGAGTTTTGGCTTCACTATGGCGTCGGAAAGAACCCTGCTTTCCTTAGTCTTAAGCGAAACTTTGGACAGGACGACCCTCTTGATGACTTTGTTCGCGCCCTTTATAAGGAAGGCGATGAAGACAGCATTAAGATGGCAAAGAACCTTTCGGCTAAACAGCGATTCTTTTCGCCTGTTCTTGTCAGAGGTGAAGAAGAAAAAGGTGTCCGCATCTGGGGATACGGGAAGCAAGTTTATGAGCAGCTTCTCAACCTTGTTCTGAATCCTGAGTATGGAGACATTACTGATGTTGAGGCAGGAACAGACCTTACACTTCAGTATGGTAAGCCCGCAGGAGCCCAGTTCCCTCAAACGAACTTGATTCCTCGTCGCAAGTCTTCTACACTAGGAAAGACGTCGGACTCCACGGCTGCGATGTTGGATTCTATTCCAGACATCGAAGGTTCGTTTGACAAAAAATCCTTCGAACAAGTTCAAACCATCTTGGATGAGTTTATGGACTTGGAAGGCGATAATGATTCCGAAGGAACCAATCGTTATGGTTCTAACGCTATCGACAATGCTCTAGCAGACTTGGAAAGCTAGATAATCTGCCCGCAGGGAGGCACGGGGTTACAGGTGTCTCACCTC
>Ga0233429_1001220_pt1 | contig 32681 bp, 23 predicted proteins | sample SI_118_April2016_3_FD_179879 | JGI IMG/M metagenome (GOLD analysis project Ga0233429, IMG submission 179879) | Seawater microbial communities from Saanich Inlet, British Columbia, Canada - SI_118_April2016_135_MG | ecosystem: Environmental > Aquatic > Marine > Inlet | place: Canada: British...
CTCCAAAAAAAAAAAGAGCTTCTCGGCGCGCGAGATGGCGTGGGCCACACCCCGCTGCATCGAGCGGCGCTGCGCGGCCAAAACGAAATCGTCGCCTTGCTGCTGAAAAAAGGGGCCGAAGTCGACGCCCGCTGCGACACCGATCTTTCCGCAGAAGCCCCTTTGCGCTGCTCGGATCAGGGCGAAAAAGGGGAGACACCGCTGCACGTCGTAGCGCGCAACACCGCCGACTGCGAAATCGTCTCCCTGCTGCTGGAAAAAGGGGCCGACATCGAGGCGCAGAATGCCAGAGGCATGACGCCACTCCGCCTGGCAGCCTGGTGCGGTTTCCCTCTCGAAGAGCCCGGAGCACCTTTCGAAGATATGGCCACTTTCTTGCTGAAGAAGGGCGCCGTTCTGGACATCTTCACCGCTGCCGGCCTGCGCCATCACGGCGACAGGGGTGTGGCTCTGCTGAAGCAAGACCCCCAATCGGCCCAGGAGCGCAACGATCGCGGTGAGACCCCCCTGCACTGGGCCGCCTGGATCGGTCACAAAACCATGGCCTGGGCCCTGGTGAAACACGGCGCCGAACTGGATGCACAGGACCACCAGGGCATCACACCCCTCTACCGGGCGGCCCAGCCGGGCACCTGGCGCTGGCACCAGTCCACCCAGGTCAAAGACATGCTCATCAAATCCGGGGCGGAAGTGGACCTTTTCGTCGCCTCCATCCTCGGTTTGACAGAGAGAGCCGAAGAGCTGTTGGAAGCGGATCCAACCCTGATCGATGCGCGCGGCCCGGAAGATGTCACTCCCCTGTGCCTGGCCGCCTGGAACGGCCGACGTTCGGTCGTGGAATTGCTGCTGAGAAAAGGAGCCCGTATCGACGCAACCGATTGCCATGGTCGCACGGCCGTGAGCATCCGCTACGAGCTGAACGACTACCACAGGGAAATCGCCCATCTCCTGCTGGAACGCGGCGCCGAACCGGATATATTCGCGGCAGTAGCGCTGGAGCGTGCCGACAAAGTCGAGGAACTACTCGCTCACCACACCCGGCTAATCGAGGAAACCGATCCCCAGTGGTCTTTCACCTCCCTGGAGTGGGCCGCCTTCCTCTGCGCCGACCGTCCCACGGCCGAAGTTCTGATCCGCCACGGCGCCGTGCTGGATGCGTGCTCTGCCGCAGCCCTGGGCTTCGACGCGGAACTACAGCACATGCTCGAAGAAGATCCGGAGCGGGTGCATTCTACCAACCCCTGGGACTACACACCGCTGCACTGGGCGGCCGAGCGCGGCTATTTGCCGACGGCGCAGCTCCTGCTGGACAGCGGCGCCGATATGGCTGCTACCTGCGGCATCGGTGCCACCCCCCTGCACCGGGCCATTCAGGATTTCACCAGAGGACGCAACGGCGACAACCTGGAAATGGTCGAACTGCTCATCGAACGCGGCACCAACGTCAACGCCAAAGACTACTACGGCAACACCCCCCTCCGCTGGGCAAAGCGAAGCGGCGACGATGAAATCGTTTCGCTGCTCAAACGTCACGGTGGAATTTTGTGAAATAAATCCACAGCCGCTTCAGGACACCGAAAACTCTATAGCGAACTGCTGTAGCCCCAATGGGTTACAAAAAGATACACCTGCATCCAAATTGGATATCTGGATGGTCATAGGTATATTCATAGGAGTAACTTCCCCGGAAGTATCGCAAGGAGCCTAATAGACCGTGTCCAGTCAAGTTGTTCTCGAATTCTCAGTTGACCTCCCCGAAGAAGGTCTGCAGGACCCCGAGGTGCTGCAGAAGGGCAGGACCGCTGTTATTCTCGAATTATTGCGGAAGGGCTCCATCTCACAAGGCCGGGCCGCCGAAGTATTGGCAATCGATCGGTATTCATTGTTCGATTTGATGAAGAAAAATGAAATTCCTGCCATTGAGCTGACTGATGAAGAATTGAAACAGGAGCTTTACAGGCCACTCGGGCGAGAAGGCAGCATTAATGACGATAGTCGCTGATGCTGGCCCGATCATTTCTTTCGCCAGAGCAGGGTACGACGAAGTTCTCCGTGCCGTATTCCCAGAGATAATAATCCCGGAGGCGGTGTGCGCTGAGATCGCCTTTCAGGGCGCAGGAAGACCGGGGGCATCGCTGGTCCAACAAGAGGAGTGGATAAGGGTTGTGGCGATCTGCCGTCGAGAAGGAGTGGACCGGCTACCAAAAAATCTGGGACTGGGAGAAAGGGAAGCGATCGCGTTGGCCGAGGAACTCAACCATTCGCTCTTGATCGATGATCGCGCCGGCCGAAAAGAGGCCGAAAGTCGAAATATGGTCTACTTTGGTTCCCTCCGGGTGCTTAAAGAAGCGAAAGATCGTGGCCTTCTTTGCGAAGTAACGCCTATCATGGACGCTTTGAGAGGCGCAGGACTGCGCATGGGAGAAATGCTGTACCAGACGTTTATCCGAGAAATGGGCGAGTAATTCTTCCTCGCATAACTCAGGTAATTGAATCTTTCAATCCTGCTGGAGTTCGCCGGCAGGATTTTCTCTTGTTACCCTTTCCGGTAGGAAATCGAAAAGGCTATGCCCTCAGCGTCTCACGACACGACAAATGTCGGGTTCAAACCGCAGCCGCTTCAGGACACCGAAAACTCTATAGCGAACTGCTGTAGCCCCAATCTATCCGCCAGCGCACGGGAAGCCACATTCGACCAACTCGTGCTGTAGAAACCGATCAGCTCTTCCTCCCGGGCAGCCCGACACCACGCGGCAACCGCGCGCCTGGCGTACCCTCTGCGCCGATACCCTTCCAGCGTGTCGACACCGGCCTCGATGCCGAGGGCCGAGCGCCTGACCGTTCCGCAGGTGCTGACGGCCCGGTCATCCACCACCACCGCATAGAACGGCTGGACATCGTCCACCTCCTCCCTCCAGCCTGCAAAACCCGGCTGGAGAATGTGGGCGTTGTCCCGGGTGACGAGGGTAGCGTCACCGGTCGGCAGCTCTCCCTCGGGCACGACAAAGGCCGGTCCCGCCCCCCCGCGCCCCTTGCAGTATTCCCCGAGTATTTCCACGTAGCGGTCCTTTTCGGGCGGTTCCTCAGAACTCCGAAAAGGCCATTGGCTCGCCACCAACTCCTCGACCTGCCGCCGTCTCTCGACCGGCACATCGTGGCGGAAGCAGAAGACGTAATCCCAATCCGTCCAGCTCAGATGGAAAGCCGGTGCCCGCCTTCTGCCAGGCGGATGGGGTTCGTTCGTGGTGCACATATCGCCGCTGTCGTCGAGCACGTAGAGCGTCTCGACATGGGCTTGTAGCAACTCGCTCTGCCAATTCATCCACAACTCCGTAAGAAACGAGGAATGGTAGACTCCTACTTTCCCCAACGGCGGATGCATCCTGCTGTCGGCAACTTAGCTCCTCCTGGGATGCGGGTCAGCAGTATTCTGTTGGATTTCGGGATAGCATTGCTGTATATACGCCTGGACTATCGCAGGATTTTTCGATGAGTCCCATCCTCACCTATGCCTGTCGATTTTGGGCTCGACTTCTGCGATAAGCAAATCCTCGACAAGTGGCTTTGAGGATGCCAGCACCGTCCCATCAGCTAGCCCGCCGAGAATAGCTTCTGGGCAGCATAGTATTTCGACGCCCTCAGCTTCGCATATTTCGATTTGAGTCTTTATAAGGGCAACTGCCTCCATCGAGCCACTTTTTAGCAGAGGTGCTTGATAGGCCGCTACCTTCATCCGATATGCCTTTCAATCCCTTTTGATAAGAAAAATGGGATGCAAGGTTATAGCGTTATATGACCTGGAATCTCTACTGACTGACCAAATTGATATAAAACTTCGATACCGAATCCATCGATAGGTTCAGGGCTTCAGTAAACGGAACGAGCCGGGATGTTGCTTCGTAATCATCGGCTATTTTTAGATCCACATGCTGTGAAACCGCAGGTGCATTAAAGATCGGTTGAAAAAAATGAGGATGTGGGAAACGGTATCCAGAACGCCAAAGCGCTGTAGGGGGACGGTGCCGGTCGATGTGCCTGCAGTTAAGTGCAGATCAAGTGTGTTGGGCGTCGCTTTCTGCCGGAAGAAAGTATGGATACGCCAATCGGCCGCCAGGTGGTAGCGAGTGAAGTCAAAGTCGCTCGCCAGCAGTCTTTTCGAGCTGTACTCTACTCCGACCTCCACTCTTTTATTCGATCGCCGATCGGTATCTTCATAGGTCCCCACCCACTCCAGCGAACGCAAGTAGCCCTCTTCTATGGAGGGGTTTGCTCTGAAGTCCTTGTTTTGTCCCAGAATGTCGAAATCCGTACTCTTTTCCAAAGAGGTATGGCTTTCATTGTGCAGAGCGACGTGCAAGGTCATTCTGGACTTTTCGGGCTGATAGCCGATCTCCAGATCCGTTTTCTGGTTCCAGTAGTAGTCAAAGTAATCGTCCGCGCCGAGGACAGCCGGGACACTGTTGTAGATCAGGGAATAATAACTGGATGGATAGCGCACCTGGCTTCCGCTTTGATAGCCGATGTGAATCGATCCGTTGTGATGTGGCCCCCACATGGACCGGAGGCCACCGCCATATGCCCAGCGCCCGGGTCCGAATTTGTAGGCCCCGTTGAGGTAGAGGCGCACTTTCTCATGGAAATGGCGCTCTGTCTTGAGCCCCAAATGAGCGGCATCGACGCGATTAAACCAGAACTCTGGTGCAAGCTGAGGGAAAAGTTTGGGTGCAGCAGGATTTCCCTGAGCATTTTCTGTTTTAACTGCTTCCATCTCCGTTTCAGATGCCGCGCCAAGCGTCCTGTAGACATACAATTCCCTCTCGGACAAAATGGCTTCTTTGGGATATCGAGCGAATGGGTGGTCTTCCTTAAGAGGATCGATCTGCACGCTGCTCTTCTTCGCGAAAATGGAATCGGGCAGGGATATGTCGAGCTGATAGTCCGTCAGTTGCATGGTACCTTTGACGGTGCCAAAAGCTACGTGGAAACCGAGGGCATCGGCTTTGATCTCACATGCGTACTGATAATCGACGGGCAACCAGACTCCGCGCCCAAAAGGACGGAATTTCTGCCGGAAGGTAAAATCGAGAGCGCCGATCATGAGCGCCGAGGAGAACTCAGCGGCGGCAGAGGGACTGGGGCAGAGATGGATATCGAGCAGAGCGTACTCTTCATCCAGGACGGAGAGGGTGCCGACAAAACCGGAATTGACTTTTCTCTTGGGCTCAAAGGAGAGATCGTACACGGACCTATCATCCAGGTAACGCTGTCCTTTCAGTGTAAAATCGTAGTAGTCCAATGCTCTGGGATGCGTAGGCAGCACCAACCAGGATCCCTGCACCAGCATGCTGTCCTGGTAAAAATCTTTGAACCATATGGGATCTGCAGCCTGCATCTTCTCGGCATAGTCGGTCGTTCCCCGCATCCCTCTGATGACAGATCGACTGCCTCTGTTCTTGTCCCAGAAGATCTGTACGACGCTCTCCCGGATGGCTGCAATATCCTGGTTTTCTTCCCAATGCTGGCGCTCGTAAGCCTCTGCACGGTACGACTGCATGGGACGCCGTTTCCTTTTGTTCTCGAGCACCTTCCTCATGATGGAAGTGGCCGGACTGTCCGCTGTAACAAGCATCCCCCTCATGGGTATGGGAACGAGTTTGAGGGGAATGTCCAACGGTACGGTCGTTGCATCCGCAATGGTCCGTTCTTCCGATCGATAGCCGATGCTCGTAACCTTGAGGACGGCAGGCAGGGCTCTCAATTTGAGCACATACCCCCCATCCTCATTGGCGATAGTGCCACAAAATCCCTCCAATCCGTCTGTGACTTGAATCGTAGCAGCGGGTAAACCCTCGCCTGTATGGGCATCCTTTATATGGCCCCGGATGTGCTTCAAGGTATCCGGTAGGGACGGTTTGCGTGAGGGCAATTTCCCTGGTGGTTTATCGAACCCGGTGATCGCGATCTGTGCTGGGAGATCTTGCGATTCGCCTTCCGGTGGCGAGTTTCCCACGGAGTCTTCTTTTGCCGCTTCCGGGAGGGTTATTCTCTGTTTCTTCGCTGGAGCCAGATCGAATCTCTCTATCGTGGTGATATGGGGTTCGACACCCATGGTAACGGTGGCATTATACGGGTTGGGAATGGGCAGGAGGGCTCCATTTGAGCTTTCCTTCAAATAACAGTCGAAAAACGCGAGGAGTATCGCATGGGTAGTTGCCCGCATGGTATTGGGGTCGATCGTTCCGAGCTGGCGAGCTGGGGAAACGGGCTTATCGACCATATAGGGGAGATCGATGAAACCGATGTGAGAAGCGCCGTTCAGTATCGCCAGATACCGCGTCTGAGATCCATATGTGCTGTCGGGAGGCATTCCAATGGGGCTTGATGATTCCTCTTGAGACAGGAGGAAAAAGAGAGGGATCTCCAGATTATCGTGTGCGTACTGTAAATCAGGATGCCACCCATCCATGCTCAGAGCAGCCTTGCACTCGGGTATTTCCCTGGCAGTTTGAATAGCTACGGCCCCCCCTAATGAGTGGCCGTATATTCCGAAGCCGGATAGATCGAGGCGTCCATAGAGATCATGGCCCGGCTCCAGCCCTTTTAGGACATCGACGACGAATTTCACATCCGCGAGCACTATATCAAAATAGGCGCTGCTGAAATCGCCGGGATCTTCTATTTCCACCGAGGGCACAAGGCTTCCATCAGGGAAGACCGTAATGCCGGAAAAATGAGGATGGTTGATCGCAGCTACTACATATCCATGGGAAACGATATCCCCGACTATGCTGCGGTAGAATGTGGAGGGAAGACCAAATCCGGGAGAGAAGAGGAGGACGGGAAAAGTCGCCGTGCTCTCCGAGACAGGCGCATCTTCTGTGCCATATGCCTGTATGGCTCTATTGATATTTCCCTCGATACCCAGGCCCTTCAGGTGGAGCCTCGCCAAACTCGCAGTGAGTTCATCGCCTATATAGGGCACTGTATTGCCGTCTCCAGCGATGTCGGCCGGGTACCACAGCTGAATCATCACCTTCCTGAAATCGCGTGCGTCTTCGGTGAGTGTCTCCGATCGAGTAGAATCGGTCAGAGCCATGGACATCGTCCCTATACCATATTTCCCCGTCAAGGGCCGCAATTCAAGGGATTGAGAAAAGGCACTGGAGAAAGATGCCCATATGAGAATGGAGATTATTCTACACAAATTTGCGGAATTTGATCGATGATAGCTCTGCATGCGACCAGGGGAAAGTGTTAGATGTAGGGATTTTTTTCAACCCCCAAGCCACTTATTCAGGCTCTGTATCTGTGTCAGTTGTGAACTCAGCTCTTGCTGCTGAAATATCCATTGAGGGCATGTGTGCTTTGACCAAAGCGAACATTTCTTCTGTGATCTGTTCGATCTTTTTTACACCCTCAAGTGGAGTTCCTTCAAGCACTTCTCTGAGGCGAGTCGCAAGATTAATCGGCGCAATTTTGAATTTCGACGTCAGCCAGTCTAATCTCTTGTACTCGGTTGGCTGATAGAGGCGATTCAGTCCGAACAGCACACCAAGGATATCGTTAGATACTCTACAAATTGCGTCACAGAGATACAGAAGATCGCCCCTTTTTCCTGCATATATCTCCGGTATCCACAGAGGCTCTATAAAGAGATGGCTTTCAACCACCTTCTTTTGGAGTGCATCGGGGTATTGCTCAATCCGTTCTCTCCAATGAGAGATCAAGCTGTCGCCATATAAGGTTCTTGCATCGAGAAGCCCCCCTAGAAAACCTTGCTTAGATCGACTGATGTCACAGGCGACCAGCACATCACGTATAATTGCCTCAAACGCCTCAGTTAGGACGAATTCGACATCAATCCTTCCACCATCTGCCCAGAAACAATCTCGAAGAACGCCTGTGTCTCTTCGGTTGTTATGGCACTTCCATCGCTCGCCGTTGGTCTGAACAACAGCAGATTTGCGCATCCCATCAGAGGGGAATTTTCTACAGAATACAAAGATGTCAACGTCTGAATTTGCATCCGCATGACCGCGTGCTACTGATCCGCCGAGAACGATTCCCTCGACATTAGCATCGCCTGTATAACCTTCGGCAATACCGGCTGCCAATTTTGTCCAACGCCGACTTTCTGGAGTCATGGGTCTACTCTCCTACAAGAGTAGAGGAACGCACAACGAAAGAGCATCGAAGGGCCGGAGCAGAGATTTGTCATTTCGGTCTTCTCTCCTACAAAAACGGTATTGTTCCCAATGACACCTTGCAGAGTTGCCTCGCAAGGCTTGGCGCATAACGACGGGCACTTCCATTTCGTGTTATATCATTCCTCCCCATCTCGCATTTGACCGAGACAGGATGGAAGTTCAGCGAGCGAATGGATCACAACATCAGGAATAGGGTCGGAACTCTTCCGAACAGCGCCCCTCCGATTTAGCCAGACTGAGAGCATTCCTGCACCATTGGCTCCGCCAACATCCCACTCAAGCGAGTCGCCAATGTATACAGACTCAGCCAGCTGCACTCCCATGGTTGCCGCTGCGTATTCGAATATCTCGCGGTGCGGTTTTCCTGAGCCAATGTCTGAAGTTGTGGTGGACTCGAAATATGGGTTCAGACGGGCCAAGTCCATCTTCGACTGCTGTATGGCAGCATTCCCATTGGTAATGATCCCGAGTCGGTAGATATCGCGTAGGCAGGTTAAGCAGTCCAGGACATCATCGTAAGGGGGCGCCCCTAACCTCCGAAGGGCCGTGTAGTATGCTGTGGCGGCTTGAGCCACGATTTCTTCACTGCTTTGGCCAACGCGTCTGAGGGCTTTTGTCCAGACTTCGCTGACGATCGCTTCGGCTTCCATGCTGCCCCAAGCCGGGGGAGACGCCGTTCTGACCGACTCCCACACCTGTGAAGCAACCTCGTAATAGGCATCCTCCAGTGCGCCAGGATCGATCTCGATGCAATTCTCCAGAATCACATGAACTGTCTCTGTAACGGCTGCTCGCCAGGTGGCGCTTCCATCAACTAGCGTGCCGTCGAGATCAAAGAAAATCGCACGAATAGCTCCCATAGTAGACACCTGACTCCTACGCTGATATCCCGAACCTTCGTTCTGCACGATCCAAACCCACTGCTATGAGGGAGCTCGCGCCCAAAAGTATAAATGCCCCAAATCTCTGGCATACGGCCAAAAGATTCGATAAGGTTGTCTCGCAGTCGGTTCCTCTTAGAAACAGCATCCATTGAGATTGAATATACACCGATAGTTGGTTGGCTGATTTAACCCAAACTCTGCGACTCTCGCTCTCTATTCCACTGTTACACGCCGCGCTGTTTTTCTAAGGCCTGTAGAAACCGACAGAACCTTGTCCAAAATCAATGATCTTTTCCCCGTGGAGCTTTTCGGATGATCTTACCTCGACCTTGATTTCGTGCAGAACGCCTCTTTCTGGTTTCATCTCAGGATGGATCTGGACAACATATTGCACCTGCCATATATCCCCGTCGTATTCGGGAATCTGATTCACTTGCACGACTTGCTCTTCTTTCCCATTCAGCCAGATTTGGATATCATCGCTTGACAGCTCCGGCCCAATCGCGATAGGGGAGTTCCTCATCTCTTGCATTTGCCTTTCCCTGTCCGAGTCACTCAGTATTCCATCCCCATTGCTGTCAAATTGCAGAATGCGAGACAGGGCCGTTGGGCGGAAGAGGACAAAAATCGTGGAAGGCCCACCATTGATGTCAAAGGCTCGCATGCCATAGAGTTCTGTTCGCCCAATAGTGAAATGATCCTCTCTATCTCTTGTAAGGTCATAATCCCAAGCCCAACGTTCCATGGCGTCGTAGGTATATCCAGTGCTATTGACATTCATCACAGCGTACACGCGTGCGGGCACCAGCGCATCGAACTTTCCAGTCTCGTCTACCGGGACGCGGAAACTGCCCGGTGCCCCCCAGGTTACCGGCCAGAGGATGATGAATGGGGTTCGCCATTTTCTGTCGAAGAAGTCAATGTGGCCTCTGAAACGAGACCATGTGAAATGAGCAACTCCCTTATACGGGTCATTGACTTCCGGTCTCAGTTCCCATTGTAGTTCCTCCGCATCTTTGGCTGAGACCTCAAGCTGTTCACCCATTTCAAATCTTCCGTGCCTTATTTTCACTGCCTGGGTAACGCAGGTAATGCCCCCATTTTTTCCCGCCACAGAGCACTCAAAGTCATAATCGCCATCTGTGAATCCGTATCCTTCTACTGCCAGACTCGAATAAAGTCCCTCAATCTCGATCTCGCCCGACTGCGGATAGCGGAGCCTCATCTCAGAGCAGGATGGATTGTACAGATAGGCGCGCAGGGTTGGATCTGTGTGAGCTGAGTGGTGAGAAAAGTGATAGCAGTTGGCCATAATTGTATTCCGATCAATACTGCGTGGCGTGTAACATTTCTTGTCAATTCCGGCACCAGTGAAGACGCGTGTTGGTTGACATGGGGAGAGTTAGTTCCGCTGCTTCACTCTTCTACTGTCACTTCTTTGTCTTCGGAAACTTACCCAGCAGTTCCTGTCGGGCTCTCCAGAGTGGATGCTGGGGGTGATTGGTCGGGGCTGGGTCAAGATCGAAGTGATTCACAACCCTGGTATGCAATTCGTCGCAGATCGCAGTAACCAGGTGTACCCGCTCATCGAGATCAACCGTCATGGCCAACTGGCGTAACCACTGATCCAGGGACTCCACATTGGGTAATCTTCTAAACTCTGCCGCAACCCATTTCCAAAAGGGACTGTACTCATGGGCGAGCGTCATGGTTAGACGCATAGCGGCTTCTGAAAACGTCCCAAGAGCGATCGAGATGGCCACGTGATCCCGCCGAGGTGTAAGCCGATCGAGGAAGTTATACTGGCCAAAGTGCCAAACTCTGTAGATCTCGTCGGAAGCACGCCACGCCCATACACGATCGGGATAGGTCGAAAATGCCTGCCTACGTGCTGTCCATTCGCCAAGAGGGTCGTAAAACACCGTTGCCCGCTTCAACATACACAAATTGTCCTGGCGGGTTTTGCTGTACCAGGCCCTATCCGTCTTGGGTGGATATTCGCAATTGACCTGCCTACGGAACCATCGGTTTAGCGATGCGACCTCCACACTCTCGCCATTTTCGAGATGATAGCCGTCCCATTCTCTGGGAGCGGCAGCGTTAATACGCTGTGACAGCCATCGACCGTATCGGCGCATATCATCGGCGGTTAACACTAGCGAGAACTGGGGTCCCCAGTCGTGGTCACGCGACAACCCGTCGTCGTGCCCAAGGCTTTGCGATCTGCCGCAGACGACGCTGGCGACTCGATCGACCAAGTGGGAGTATTCGGCCCGTAGAAAGGGCAGGCCCCATCCATCGAAAAAGCTGTGGGCTATATCGATTCCTTTGATCATTGTGTGATCCCCTCATGATATTTGACCGCAAGATACGGTACATCTCTTTTATTCTGGAGGATGCGCCGAGACAATGTCAACCCATTTTTTCCATGTAGCCTAACGGGCCATAATCGGAGGAAGATACACGATCGACGGGATCTGTGGCCTCTGGGTCAGCGGATAGTGGAACCGTAGCGGCCATGAGGCTTAGCATGCCCCCGGAAGAGCTTCCTCGGATACCGATGCGATGCGGGTCAATGCCAAAACGTCCGGCGTGGTGTCGGATGAGAGGAAGATAGAGAAACTGTCCGCTGGCGATACAGTGATGTACGCCAGCGGACAAGGGTGGGGTTGGAGTGGGGGGGCCGCGTCAGGGTCTGTTACTCCCATTTCTGGCGTAGCATCTGCTACCGGGCGTGTCCCCTTACCATCTGCCTACTCGCTTCTGAGCACATTCGCGGGATTTGCATGAATCGCTTGGAGGGCTTGAGAGCAGGTGGTGAGTTGTGCAACCCCCAGTGTGACAAATCCTGCCAATGCAAAGATGCCTATATCCAACTCCATTCGGTAAGGGAAGTTCTGTAGCCATCGTTCCATAAATAGATAAGTCACTGGCCATGTCATCACAAACCCTCAAGTCCGATGCGGCGTTGGCCAAGTCGCCCACCAAACGGGTCCGCACCCAGAGCAACCATGTCTTCATGGGGCTGTATGCCACCTTTCGAGTCGAGTGTCTACGCGTCGGCTATCGAATGAAGCATTTTGCCTTGAGAGCAAAGCTCTACATGAAAGCCATTCGATCCGCTTTCGACGAATTGCAGAAGCTAAAGACTGCGTAACATCAGTGATGTAAAAACAAAGAAGGAAGACGGCTTTGGCCGTCGAGAATAGCTCGGAGACGTTCAAGATGCTCCCGAGTGGAGGCCGCATTGGGATAATCTTCCATGATGCCTTGCAGGGGAGTTACACTATATAAGAACTCCCAATAGCGCAATTCTTGGACCTCATCTTTATTAATCTCTCCGTATCCCTTACGGAGAGCCCTGATTTTGGCTACATAGTCGTTATCAGAACCCGCCCATCGGGGGCCCATCATCAAAAGCATGTACAGGTCTTTCAATCGAGAGGACAGGCCGATGCCTTCTCCTAGGTCGATCACGCAGATGTCTCCGCGTTGCGTTGTCATGATATTACCAATATGCAGGCTTCCGTGAACGAGTCGCTTGGGGAAGGGCCGGTCGAATGTCGCCAAATGGCGCTCGATCCGTTGCGCCAGGGATGGATCTTTCTCCCCAATGATGTCCATTAGATCCGGGGCGAAATCCAACTCGCGGTCATGGATCTTTTGTTGCAGTTTCAAGGTGCCAAATAATTCCCTCTCCTCTAAAAAGGGCTTATACGCTTCGCCGAAGCGTTCGTCCAGTTCTCGGATGAATCGGCCACTCTCTTTAAAAGCGCTCAGCGCCGCGGTGGGGTCGGTCTCGCAAAGCTCATTGAGCGTGTGGTCCGAGAACTTCGGCATCACAATGAATGGTACCGGGGGACCGGGATAGTCCTCCTGGGTAAATTCTATTTCGGGCACGGGCACGCCGTGTGCACGCATTGGCGGATAGAGGTGTTGCTCAAACTTCACAGCCCAATCGTTGAGGTTAGCCATTTTTAGGACCCGATCCGCCGTGCCATCATAAAAAGTGAGGATGACACAGTAGTTGCAGCCCGAATGGCATCTCTTCAATCGTGGCGTTTTATGATATAGATATTCGGCGATGGCCAGGATGGCCCGGTCATAATCGGGAGGTTGTGCGTTGGATCGATTAGGCATGGATCTCTCCTTTCGCGATACGCTTATCGTCTGCGATGACAAGCCAAAAGAAGGAGCCCCTCGTCGCCGAGTACCCGTCCACTGATTGCGTAGTGCGCGAGTACCACACATAGTAGGCATCCTCCACCCGGATCACCAGGCTGAGATTTCGGCGAGTGACACCCTCCTCGGGGGGAATGGCGGTTGAGTAGGTAAAGCCGCCGAAGTGCGGGAATGAATTGGGTATTGGCAATAGGCATGATATACGCGTGCTCCCGTTATCTGGTCAAGAATCGGCGCGGAACTGCAAGCCGTGCAGGCGGTAGACCCCTTCCTTCGCCAACAGCTGTCGATGTGTGCCCTGATCGCTTACGCGTCCCTGGTCGAGGACGTAGATCACGTCGGCGTGCTCGATGGTCGAAAGCCTGTGGGCGATGGCGATGGTCGTGCGTCCACGCATAAGGACCTCCAGAGCGTCCTGGACCAACTGCTCCGACTCGGAGTCCAGCGCTGAGGTAGCCTCGTCGAGTAAGAGGATCGGTGCGTCCTTCAGCAGAGCTCGCGCAATGGCAATGCGCTGGCGTTGGCCGCCGGACAGGCGTGTACCCCGTTCGCCTACACGCGAGGCGTAGCCCTGCTCCTGACCGAGTATGAACTCGTGAGCGTGAGCGGCGCGAGCCGCGGCGATAATCTCCTGCTCTTGCGCCTCCGCTTTGCCGTAGCGGATGTTTTCTTCGATCGTGCCGTCGAAGAGATAGGCATCCTGTGGCACATAGGCCATCAGGCTGCGTAGCTCATCCAGGCCGTATTGATCTACAGGACGCCCGGAGACCCACAAGGTCTCGCCGCTGACGGGATAGAAGCCCAAGAGCAATTTGATCAGCGTGCTCTTGCCGCCGCCGCTGGGCCCCACCAGCGCAGCCAGATGCCCGGGGGCCACCGAGATGTCGACGCCGCGCAATACCTCGGTCTCGCTCCCGTCTTGCTCCCGGTATGCGAAGTGGAGCCCTCTGAACTCAACCATACTCCGACTTCCGGGCACATTTCTATCCTGAGCGCGCTGCGCGTTTTCCCCATTGTCCACGCCGCGTTCGCCCGGGCTGTCCAGCAGCTCGAAGACCCGTTGCGCGCCAGCCATCGCCTGTTGGATTCCGGTAATGAAGCCGCCCACGTTGTCGAAGAGGACACCCGCATTGCCCTGCAGGTGGATGATGGCGGCGATGGTGCCGATCGAGATGGGGTCACCACTTAGCAGCAGATAGAGCCCGATCACCAGCAGGCCGATGCGTTTCATATCACCGAGCAGGTTGCTCGCCATCCGGTGGAGGCCATCGATGTGGGCGCGCCGCAGATAGGTTGAGACCAGCTCGGTATTGGCCTGCGAGAAAACGCCGTGGACGCGGCTTTCGAGATGAAACATCTTGCTGACGGCAATGCTCTGGATTAGGTCCGTCATGCGCTGGGTCAGGATGCCCTGGTGTTTCTGGATTGCGTCGCCAACGCGCCGTAACGGTTTGGCGAATCCGCTGTTGACCGCCACCGTCAGCAAGCCCAGCGCCAGCACCAGCAGGCCGAAGCGCCGGTCCAGGACAAAGATGGCTCCCAGAGCGCCCGCCCCGTAGAGGAACGCACTCACCAGACTACTCATCTTGCCGAAGACTCCTTGCACGGCGTCGATGTCGTTGGTCAGCAGGGAGACCATCTCGCCCGAGTGGCGGGTCTCGAAGGTCTGCATGGTCAACGCGTTCATCTGCGTAAAGGTCCGCTCGCGGATCGCCGTTGCCGTTCGCTTCAGGCACCACGCAACCACATAGCCCAGCGCGCACCCCAGAGGCATGGCACACATGGCGGATCCGGCCAGGTATATGGCTCGCTCCAGCAGGGCCGTGTCTCCCCGCACCGCCGCGTCGAGCACGTCCTTCATGATGAAGGCGAGTATGATATTCATGAAGAACACCCAGACAGCCTGGCCGACAATCATGACCGGATAATAGACCCTGCGGATACGCGGCGGCATTAACCCGAGTGCGCGGATGAGCAGATGGCGGCGGATTCTCTGTAGCGTGCTAGCCATGTCCGCCCTCTGCCACCTGTTTCATGTATAGCTTCTGATATACGCCATCCTGCTGCAGCAGCTCACTGTGAGTGCCCGACTCGACGATGCGGCCAGCGTCCATGACCAGCACGTGTTCGGCGTGCTGGATGGTCGACAGCCGGTGGGCGATCATCAGGACGGTACGCTGGTGCATGAGGGCTCGGAGGGCTTCCTCGACTATTGCTTCAGCCTCAGTATCCAAGGCGGAGGTAGGCTCGTCGAGCAGCAGGATAGGCGCGTCTTTGACGACAGCACGGGCGATGGCAATGCGTTGGCGCTGGCCGCCCGAGAGGCGGATGCCCCGTTCGCCGACCGGTGTATCGTACCCCTGGGGCAAGTCCTGGATGAACGCATGGGCATGGGCGGCACGGGCCGCTTGCTCCACCTCTTCCCTTTGGGCACCGGCTCGGCCGTAGGCGATGTTCTCGGCGATCGTGGCTGAGAACAGGTAGGTATCCTGCGAGACGAGGGCGAATTGGGCGCGGACATCGGCGGCGTCCACCTGCCGCGTGTCGTTACCCCATACGTCGATGGTTCCCTTGTCGGGCGTGTAGAAGAGGCAGAGGAGTTTGAGTAGTGTGCTCTTGCCACAGCCGCTGGAGCCGACCAGAGCGGTGACGGCGTTCGTCCGCAGCACAAAGCTTATGTCGTCGAGCAAGGGTGAGTCTTGGCCATAGCGGAACGACACGTTGGAGAAACGCACCGGACTGGGAGATGCCGTCCTGACAAATGGCTGTGCTGCACCTGCCTCCTGGTCGAGATCCTCAATCTCCCAAAGTCGAGCGGCAGAGGGGGCGGTCTCCCGCATTTGTCTGACGAACCCCAGAAAGGCTTCTACTGGCACAAAGACATGCCACATCAGCGAGGCACAGGCCAGCAGACCACCGACGGTCAACTCGCCCTGCACGATCAGATACCCTCCGTATACAGGTAGCACCAACTGCGGGATGAAGCGCAGAATCCCCTGTACGAAAAGCCCATAGGCATCCAACCTGGAGATCTGCAGACTCTCATGCTGCACCTGCGACATGGCCCGGACGTATTTGCGCACGAGCTGCGCCTGTAACTGGAAGGCTTTGATGATGGCCACGCCGCCGATCGCGTCCTGGGCGACGGCGTTGCCCTCGGCCAGGAATTCCCGTTGCCGCCGGGCGTGCTTCTCCACTGGTCTGCTCAATCTGTCGGATGCGATGATGGAGATGGGCATCAGCACGAAGGAGACCAGCAGCAACTTCCAGCTCAGGATGAGCATATAGGAGAAAGCGCCGGCAAAGAGAAGCGGCTGGTAGACGTGTCCAGGTATGCTGCCAACCAGGCCCTCGAGCCGCTTGGCATCGCTATTGAAGCGAGAGACCAGATCACCGGAGTGGTAGCGCTCGATCGCCGCCAGGGGAAGGTTCTGCAAATGGGCGGTCAAGCGGTTCTGGAGATCTCGTATCGGAAAGGCAGAAATGCGGATGCCCGCAACGCGGCCCACGTAGGCGATGAGGAGGCCCAAGCCGATTGCCCCGATCATCCACTTGAGGTAGTAGACAAAGGTATGCGCCTGAGATGCTAGCGCTGCATCGGTCATCTGTTTGACGAGAAAAGTGACGGCGATATTGAGCCCGGCCTCCGCCGCGGCCACAACGATGCCGAGTCCCAGCCAGGCCGCATGCGGCCGCGTAAAGGGCCAGAGGCGCAGTGTGGTCCGCCAAGGAGGAGGGGAATGAGTCTGCGTGGGCATGCGATCTAGGATTCGCATTGGTCGCTCCCAATCTCAGCCGAGAAGTTGCGGCCGGCCAGCAGCTCAATGCCAAAGAGCGGAAGGAAGTCCTTGTCTACCCGCAGTATCTGCATTCGCCATCTCTCGTCCTCATGTCCCGCGTGCCAGGTCCACGGTTTCCTTTCAGGGCTTCCACAGGCTGGAAGGCGGATAGGAAGAGTGCCGGGTAACTGCCGGTCAGCAGTCCCATTACCAGCGGAACTGCGAGCACTGCCAGGTCTATGGGGGACTATCAGCGTCGTCAGCGAAAGCGATTTGTCCACGAATCCGTTAAAGGGCTGCAAAGCCAGCTCGGCCAGGATAAGCGCGAATCCTAGGGACACAAATGACACCAGCATCGCCTCTCCAAGAAACTGCCTTGCCAACTGCATTCGATGAGCTCCAACGACCTTGCGTATCCCCACTTCCTGCGCCCTGCGAGCGGACCGGGCCGTCGTGAGGTTAGCGAAGTTGATGCATGAGATCAGCAAGATAAATAGCGCGAGGATGCCGAGAATTTTCATCCGCTGAATGCCATCGTTCCCCAGCCCGTAGTCCACCTTCTGATAGAGACGCATCCGTGTCAACGCCTGCAGATGATAGCGTTCACCATCTGCCTACTCGTTTCTTAACACATCTGCGGGATTCGCATGAATTGCTTTGAGGGCTTGAGAACTGGTGGTGAGTAGTGCAACCCCCAGTGTGACAAATCCTGCCAATGCAAAGATGCTTATATCCAACTCCATTCGGTAAGGGAAATTCTGTAGCCATCGTTCCATAAGTAGATAGGCCACCGGCCATGTCATGATGTTCGCCGCGAGAACCCAAAATGCTGATTCGCCCGCCAAGCAAAACACAAGCCTCATGGTGCCAGCCCCCAATACCTTTCTGATGGCGATCTCTTTCCTGCGTCTTTCGGCTGAGAACTGACATAGTGCAAAAAGTCCCAAGCATCCCACCAACAGCGCCAGGAAGGTAAATGCGCCAACAACCCTAGCAGTCTCACTCTCAGTGCGGTACAGATCATGGATTTCTTCGGATAAAAAGGCAAATTCAAACGGACGTTCAGGGAGGAATTGCATCCATGTATCTTGAAGGAATGCTATAGTCTCCTCAACTCTCTGCGGGCGTATTTTCACTCCCAAATGACGAAAAACATCAATACGATAAAAAATCGCCAAAGGGCCAACCGGTTCGCTCAGACGTTCTGTGTGGAAATCTTGGACGACACCAACAACAATACTGGGTCTTCTAAAGTCGCGTCCATTTAATGGCTTGCCCACTGGATCGGACCACCCTATAAGTCGTGCAGCTGACTCATTGATGAGGAGTTCTCCCACGTCAGTGTAACCTGCGTACGGTCTGAAGTTCCGTCCAGTAACCAGGGGGATATCAAAAAGTTCCACAAAACCTTCATCCCCCTCTAGGACAGGTATCTGGACCTGTTTCTCTTCTGATTCCAGGAGTCGAATCATTCCCTTGTTTATGCCAGGAGGCCATCTGTAGGCGGAAGCCTGTAGCACATTGGGGTGGCTCAGGAATGCAGATTTAATGCTTTCATACCGGTAGCTCAGGTGTTGGGCGAAGTCAGGTTCCCGTTCCCGGTCCAAGTCGAACAGAGGCATCGTTATCACAAGGTCATGCTCGAACCCGAGCTTTTTGCTCCTCATGAACTGGGTCTGCTGGCGCATTACAACGGTCGTCACCAGCAGAATAATCGTGGTGGAGAACTGGACAAAAACAAGCATCTTTCTGAATCGTTCATCACCAGGACCGATCTTTCCTCCGGGCTTGAGAGCCCCGACAGGTTCTACAGAGGAAATAACCAGTGCAGGATAAGTACCAGCGGCCAACCCCACCAGGAGAATTAAAACGGGGAGAATGAACCAACTCTCAGCAATGCTTGCATGATGTACTGAAAAAGCTCCACTTGCATAGGTTCGGAATAAGGGAATGGCAGCGTCGGCAAGCGCAACTCCCACCACCCCTGCCAGGCATGCCAGCATTATTGACTCGAAACTAAACTGAATGAAAAGCTGTGTCCTTTTAGCCCCAACCACTTTACGCACACCGATCTCCCGCACCCGCGCCGATGCATACGCCGTAGAAAGGTTGATGAAATTGAGACAAGCAATGAAAAGAATGCTTGCACCAATACCGCCAATCTGATAGACCGATCCTATTACACCACCCGAACCACCATCGAACTTGCTTGTTCCATAGAGATGAATGTCAGTCAGGGGCTGGAGCGCATACGCGTGCAGTGATGCGGTCTCCTTGCCCTGATGGCGCACGAGAAACTGGGGTAGCTTGTCTACTAATCTGGCCTGATCTTTCTCGCCGCGTAGCCGAACGAAGGTACTGAATGGCCGCCATGACTCTTCCCGAAGCCATTTATCCCATCTGCCTTGTATACCTTCCTGAGCCCTCGTATTGGTCAGAAGCTGAAATGTCAGGGATGAATTTTCCGGAAGATTTTTTAAGATTCCGGTTACCGTATATGTGCCTCCGGAAAAACGGTCCTCAATAGTTATAGTTTGGCCGACAGGATTATTTTCTCCAAAATAGCGAACAGCAGTGGCTTCTGTAATGACAATGGAGTAAGGATCTTTTAAAACTTTGTGAAAATCGCCCACTGTGAGAGGCAGATTAAACGTCTTAAAGATGGAAGTATCGCTGACGCAGAGAGCTTCCTGGAAAGTTTCATTCTCGACTCGAACCCAGACGGTCTGATTCCATAGACGAGTTGCCTCTACCACTTCCGGGAACTCAGCCTTGAGGGCAGCACCCACAGGTCCAGAGGTGCTAGCTATGGCCCTTTTTTCCATCGGGGTCAGCCACAAAACGCGGTAAATATGATCTGGGTGGTTCTGATCCCATGTCAGCTGGTAATGCACGTATGCTGCCGCAACCATGGCACATGCGATCCCGATCCCAAGCCCAAGCACGTTGATCCAGGCGTATGTCTTCTGGCGGAGGAGGTATCTGAAAACAACCATCAGGTAATTGTGTAGCATTCGAACCTCGCTTATCTATCTTCTACAAGACGAATCCCTGTTTGTGTTCGTCCATCGACGATCATTCGGACCCGTTCAATGAGTTGCCGAGTGAAGTCTGCTTCTGGAAAAACCACCATGTGGCCTCGCGCAGCATGCACACTGCTGCAGAATTCCCAAAAGCGCAATTCTTGGACGTCGATCTCATCTACATCACCGTATCCCTCGCGGATAGCCTCGACCTGCTCTGAGTCATCGGTTCCACTTAAGAGTGCGCAAAGATCGTTTAGCGACGAGGGCATGCCGATGGATTCCCCGAAGTCTATTACGCAAATATCTCCGTCTTGTGTCGCGATGGAGATTGCGTATGGGATTGATTCACAGATGCCCTCTATCCCTATGGTCTGTGGTCTTCGATATTAAGCTGAACCACTCGAAATACCTCGATCGGGCTAGAATTCTCCCTCTTGGTCGACATAGGTGTAGTTCTGCCAGTGCTGCAATTGCTCCCGTTCCATCCACTGCCCCATGATTTTTGGTGATCTCTGCAAAAGGTAGAGATAGGAACTTTCCAACTGATGATTCCTGGCCAGACGTTTCTTGTCATTGGGCTGCATATTGTGCTTGCCGCGAAATTCGGTGATGACCTTGCGCTTGTTGTCCATCGAGATAGTCAACACCGGTTGCCGTTCCTCACCACCCACTGCGACCTGTAGCGACCAGACCGAACCCTCTCCTCTAACGCAACGGGGTATGTAGGTTCGGACGCAGTGATGCATGATCTGACTTTCCTGCACCAGTGCCCACGAATCGCACAATTCGACGATGGACCAGTGCAGTTGAGCGCCGAAGTAACGGTCCTCTTCCTCACACTCGTAGCCGCGAACACCACAGCTGAGCCACTCGACCCAGTCTTCGTGCTCGTCGAGGGCCAGCCCCTCGTGCCACTCGTCGACCTGGCGCAACAGCTTGTTGATGCTACGTCCCTTCATAGTCATATTCGGCAGTGGCGGCTTGCCTTGAACGAAGGTTCCATCGGCTCCGGGAATCCGTCGGCCCACGAACTTCTGGTTGTAGATATAGTCGATGATCGGGCCGACATACGTCGGTTCCAGCATCGGCTGGTTGGCCAGGAAGCGCACCACTGTCTCCCAGAACGGCTCATCCTCCATGAAGTCACGCAGACGCGAGCCCACTACCGCCTTGACCAGATCGACATTGCCGCCCATCGCCAGCACCTGGGCCCGGCGCATGGCCATCGGCACCGTATAATGACCCGGTGCCTGCAGAAACAGATGGGCCATACGTCGGGTGAGGGTGATACCGGTGTCCAGTTTGCGGATATTGCCCCCCAAACCCATGTGCTTGAACCATGCTTGTTGATGGCGGGCACCGGGGCTGTCTTCTTGGTGCCAGACCGAGTCCATAAAAAGGGGTACATCGTAGTTGGCAAAGAGATAGCGCACCAGCTCGCTGAATTGCCTTTTTCTGCTCTGGCTCTGGGGGAACCAGTCTTCCAGCGGTCTGAGCCAGTCTCGATGGTGGCGGGCTAATGATGCAGCACCAGAGGTCTTAGCATATTTCTCACAGTGGACCAGGAGCCGCCACAGTGCTTGGCGTTCCTCTCCGTCCGCCGTGGCGTCAAACGCTTGGGCCAGTCCCTCTGAAACGCGCGTCTTCCCCTCGTAAGTCGCGGTGATTATTCGGACGGTATGTGGTCGGTAATCCGGTTTGGGATCAGGACGCCGGGTTTCCTCTTGATGTTGAAACCGGTCCCGCTCCTTTTGTAACTGGGCATCGTCCTTGTCGAATCCCTTGTCGAATCCCTGTTTGTGGCACCAGATGCGATACGAGCCGACGCTGTGGAAGCCAAGCGCGTCGATGTGTCGCTGTAGTCTCTCGTCCAGACTATCTCTAGTAGGTGCGCGAGCAGGGACATTGCTCTGTTTGAGGGGTTTCTCCTCGGCGATGGCCTGACGCAGGGCCGCCCAGTCATCAAAGCCACACTTTCGCGCGACGATGTATTGAGCATCGTGCAGAGAGAGCCTGGCCGCCAGTATTTCTCTATCCGAATTTTGAGAGAATCGAGGAAGGTATTTCTGGAAGGATCTGCACGCCTGAAGATCACCCAAGTGGAAAGACTTGAGCAGGCTTTTGGCCTGTTTTTTTAGGTGATCCAGGTTGGGATAGGGGGGCAGCGCTGGAGACAAAAAAACCCTCTTTCTCTTGTACCTGTTGTCTGCGATGACAGGTGGAAAGAAGGTGCGCTGAAAAAAACGAAGCAGAAGGAATCAGGTGGGTTAGACCCTTTCCGCAGACAGAGGCGCCCCTAGAACGCCTTGAAGCAAAGTTTAGCCGGACGCTTTGATCATGTCAAGAAGGAATTTCGCTATCGCACCTTCCCGAGGCTTTCTGCTTTCAGGTTGCGTCGTAGCGCAGGAATAGCATGTAGGTCAGCAGGAAGAAGAGAACGTTGAAAAGGCCCAGGAGCAAAAGATCTACCGATATGGTCGCCAGACTCTCTTCTAACGGAGCGGACACAAGCTCCAGCCGGGGCAGCTCTTCAATCTTGACCTTTTTCGCGTTGGGGTCATAGCCGTTCGGTAGGAAGTCGACGGTTTCGGCGCGGAAACGCTCGTAGGCCTGGTTGAAGCGGGTGAAGAAGCCCGTACCGGTGCCGGCCAACTCGGAGGTAATAAGGACGAAGCTGGCCGTGGGCGAGAGCCGTGCCAGAATCTTGCTCAACTCGATCTGGTACTGCAATCGGTCCTGGTAGTAACGCTCTAACTTGCGCTGACGGTGCTCGCCCTCCTCGCGGATCTTCTGGCTCAGCACAGGGTCTTCGACGCGGTGGGCCTGGAGACCGGTTTCGCGATAGATGGCCTTCTTCTCGGCTTCGAGTTTCTGCAGACTGGGTACTGGCACCAGGGCACGGGCGAGGACCGGTGCGGCATGGGGCACGATGAAGACCCAGCAAATCCACACCAAAAGCGACGCGATCAGGGCCGTGGCATTCCGATGCGTCGCGGCCGAAATCAGCATTCCCAGATTGAAGAAAAGCAGCAGGTAGACCAGCGCTCCGACCACGATCCACACCAGGCGCCAAAGTCGTTCCCCTTCGAGAACGATGGTGCCACTCAGGTGGACGCAAGCCGCGCCGGCCAGGCTCGCCACCAAAAAGGGCAGCGCCAGTGCCATATAGCCACCCAGACACTTGCCCAAAAGGACCTTGTCGCGCGGTACGGAGTTGGCCAAGACCTGCTTGAGCGTGCCGCGCTCTTTCTCGCCACAGATGGCGTCAAAGACAAAGAGCAGGCCTAAAAGGCTGCCGACGACGCCGACGATATAGGCGTAGTCGGGGGTGGCGAAGAGGGCGCGGACGGGATTGAGGTAGATATCGTCGTTGACCGTACGCTGGATCATGCCGGCGACATTGACCCGGATCGGCACTTCGCGTTCGAGGCCGGTGGCGAAGATGCGCAGTGGGCGCGGCGGGCGTTGGTCGGCCAGGCCGACGAAGAAGAGCCGCCCGTCCCGACCGCTTTCGATGAGTTCCTCGGCCTTCTCCCGTTGGGCACTTCGCTCAAAATGGTAGGCGTCGAGGGCGGCAGAATAATCGACGACCATGAACACGGCGCTGATGAAGAGCAATGCGAAGAGCAGTGCGAAGGTCGCGATAAAGCGCAGGCTGAGGACGTGACCGACGAATTCTTTTTTGATTAAGGTCCAGAGCATGATTATTCGAAGAGTAGGAAGCCGAAGTGGTCCGGACGGTGCGCCGAATTGGGCGTGGGCAGCCACTGCCCGTACTCGTCGGAGGCGACGTGGTAGCGCGCCGCATTGAAGCCCCAGAGGGTACCTTCTTCCGGTATTTTGCCGCCTAAGTCCCGAGCAGACAGGGTCAGTTCGACGCTCCAGCGGTCTTTTTCACTGACGGAGGCCACGTCGATAGCGCCGTTCCAGTCCGGCGTGCCGTGGCGAGTGCTGCCGTCATTGTAGAAGTCGGCGAGGGCGGGGATGCTGTTGACGATGATTTGATGGTACGAGCGCTGATCGAGGTCGACATCGATAAAGAGTTCAAAGCAGTCGTCATCCCCAACCGATCCATCGTGCTCGGTGGCGCGGGCAATAGGCTCCTCGTCCTGGTGCGCTACGACGCCTATGAACAGGTCGTCATCCCGATAACCCAGCAGCACCTCGGATCGGACCCGGGCTTTGCGGAAGCGCTGCGAGCGCGGTAACTGCTGAAATTCTGTCAGGTGCGCCGCGCTCTCCCACGCCCTCTCATCCATCTCCCCATCGATCCGGGGCTCCGCCTTCAGCTGGGGCACGACGACGAGCAGCCCGTGCCGGCGCAGGTGGTCCAGCGCCCGGGCGCTGTCGCCGCTGGCCAGGTAGAAAGAGCCCAGGTGTCGGTTGACCACCTTGCTCTCCGGCGCAATCTTCGCCGCTGCCCGCAAGAATCCTTCGGCTGCATCCAAATCGGCCTGGAGCAAGCTCCGACGTGCGGCCTCTAGCCTGTTCTGGGCGAGTCGCTCGCGCCAGTCGTTGGCGCTGGTGACCAGTGAGTCCGACATGTCATTCGCCGCCATTCTCTGCAGAATGCGGCTCAGTCGCTCCCGCTCTGCTGCGGCCAACGCCGCGAATTCGAACACCAGGTACCGACCGCCGCGGAATACCCCCAGAACATTTTCCAGCGCCACCAACAGCTCTCGGCGGATGGCGTCATCCCTTTCCCGTTCGAGCAGGTCAACGATCAACCCGGTCTGCTCCTCTTCGCCGAGTAGGCCGATGACGCGGGTGATGTGGAGTCGGATTTCGCGGTCGTCCGAATGCGCCTGACCCGCGAGCGCCGCGAGAATGCGGGGATCTCCATTGCGTGCGTACATGCGATAGAGCACGTCGGCGACCCGGCTGCGAGCCCGGGTGCTGTAGCGCTCGTCGCCCAGTGCGGCGATCAGCGGCTCGGTCAGCGGCTCTTCCGAGAGCGCCAGGACCATCATCGCCTCTTCGGCTGCAGCGCCACCTTCTTCGAGCCGTTCGAATTCGCGTTCGAGAGGGTCGCCGCAGCCGAACGTGCAAAAGCAGAGGCCGATGTAGACACGGCGCACCATTATGTCACGTCGTAGCGCCGAAAAGCCCGGTAGGCGGCCAGGAAGAAGACGGTATTCCACAGGGCAAGGAGGAGGACGTCCATCCAGATCCTGCCGATCCGGTCACCCAGCCCTGGCTCGGTGTATCTAAAGCGCGGGTAACCCTGGCCGCGCATGTTCTCGTACCAGTAATCCTCGACCCCGTAGCCATACATGTAGTCGGTGATCTCGTCGCGATAGGCCCAGAGTCGATCCATGAAGCGCCGGCGAGCCCCCACGCCAGTGGCGGCCAGGTCCGAGGCAGCATAAGTGAAGGAGGCCAGAGGGGAGAGCCGAGAAAACCAACGCGAGAGCCGTATCTGACGGCCGAGTTCGTTCTGGTAGCGATTCTCGGCCTGCTTCTGGCCGTGGGATACCCGCAGGAAGTGGTCGCCGTTGCGCAGATTGTGGTTGGTTAAGCGTTGTCGGTCCGAAAGGCCTTCCTGGGACTTGGAAAAGGCCTCACCCTCGTCGTGCCAGCGCTGGAGCTGAACGCGCTCAACCTCCTCCTTCTCGCGGGCGACCAGCTCGGGCGAGCGCGTCTTTTCAATCTGTGCGGCGAGAAAAGGCGCGGCATTGGGCAGGATCAGCACCAGGAGCACCCAGGCGACGAGCAGGCCGATAATCGAGGTCGAGACTTGCTGGGTCCGCACCGAGAGCCACAATCCCAGTGAGAAAATCGCGCCCAGATAGAAAAACGCCAGCAAGGCGACCAGGCCCAGCCCCAGCCATTCCTCCGTCCGCGGATTCACCTCTTCGAAGAGGCCCAGAAACACCAGGCCCCCTAACAGCGAGACGACAAAGGGCGCCATCAGCGCCAAATAGCCGCCCAGCCACTTGGCCAGAAGCACCACATCGCGCGGAGCGCTATAGGACATCAGCAGCTTGAGCGTGCCCAGCTCTTTCTCCCCAGAAACAGCGTCGTAGCTGAAGGCGATGGCCAAAAGGCTCATGACCACGCCGACGAAAAAGAGCAGGTCAATGGGAGGGAAAAGGACGGTGATCGGATTGCGCGCGTGGCCCTCTTCGATGCGCGGCTCGAATTCGCTGCTGATGCGAGTGGTGAAGGTGAGTCTGCGGGCGATCCCCGAGACGAAAATCTGCATGGGATTGAGAGGCTTGTCCACTTTGAGACCGCGGTGATTGAGATTGAGATACTCCATGATTTCGTTGTGGTAGGTAATCTGGTTGACGTGGTAGTTGCGCAGGGCCCGCTCGTAGTCACCGGCGCGCACCCAGATGCTCGAGAGCACGAGTAGAGGGCAGATCAGACAGGCGACGGTAAAGCGCAGGCTGTGGATCTGGTCGAGGAGTTCTTTGCGGACAAGCAGGGAAAACATGACGAAACCCTTTTCAGGGGAAGTACGACGAAAGCTTCCAGGGAGAGATGGACTTTTCGCCGAGAACGGGTAAAGAGACCCAATCGTTTCCTCTCAAAACCCAACGCGTATCCCATCAGCACAGGAATCGGTTCGACGCGATTATCACCGTATACCCCGCAGATAGCTGTCCTGAATGTGATGCTCCACTCGCCAGACCCCCTGCCCGGTCTCGGTCAGCGTGCACATCCCCTCTTCGCGATGCAACAGACCCCGGTCGGCCAGCAGTCGTCGCGTGAAGGCGTAATCGCGGGACACCTGGGCGAAAAGGCGCGTCAACTCCATCTCTGGGTAAACTCTCACTTCGGGCAGCGAACGGATGGCGCCGCCCGGGTTGATGGAGGAGTGATGCGTAGGAAACGGCACGCTCTGGGTATCCTCACCCATAAAACGGGCACGCCGTTTTTGCCCGGTCGTCGGGGTGGAATTCGATTCCGCCGTTCCCTCAGCCAACCGCTGCAGCCAGCGGGACGCCTTTTTGCGGAGATCTTTCGACCCCGACATCTGCAGCTGACGCAAAAGCGTCACGCTCTCCTCTCCACCGATCTGCCCCAGACCGTTGACCGCCGCTTCGCGCACGTCACGGCAGGCAGCGGTTCTTGCCCGTTCGGTCAGCAACGAACGAGCGGATTCGACCCGCAACCGCCCCAGAGCGGTGAGGGCGGCGACCTGCTCGGTCCGGTCTTCTATTTGAGCGAGCGTCAGAATCCGTTCTTCGACCCGGTTCTGGATAAAGCTCCGAGAGTTACTGCTGACCGCGCCGATTTCGCATAGGGCTTTGAGCGCGACCAGGCGCGTCGGACGTTCGGCGTGGTCCAGACAGCGGCACAGGGCTTCGATGATCGTCTTATCGGATCGACGCATGGACCCCAGGACCAGGATCGCCGCTTCGCGCGTTTCAGCTTCTTCACTCGGGAGCAGGGCCAGGACTCGATCCAGCAACGCGCCGAATACGGCCGGCTCCAAATCCCGACTCAACAGGTGCCAGTAGTCGCGGAAAAGGGAATGGCTGCGCTCTCTTTCGACGGCCTCCTCCGCCAACATCCAGCGGGGATTCAACTGATTGGAAAGGGCCACCAGACCGGCCAGACCCAGTTGCCGAATTTCGCTCCGGTCATCGTCCAGCAGATCGAGCAGATAGCGGCAAAAGGTAGTGCCGAAGCATGGGAGGATCGTCATCTCCAGGGGAGGGGGCTGTACAGATAGCTCCTCCCTTTCTTCCAGCCGCTTGCGCAACAGGTTGAAAACCGTCTGCGGATAGCACAGCATCACCTTCTCACAGAGCCGGCGGATGAGACCGGGGGGCGCCGCCTCGACCAATTCCAGCAGCAGTTCCACCTTGTCGACTTCGGGCACGGAGCGGGCGATGATCCGATCCAGCAGCGCGTACGTGGTCTGAGTGGCATGGGAGGATATCCCGGCATTGGACCAGTCCTGGTCGTAGTAATGCCAGTTCTGGTCCTGGGCGATCAAAGCCCTCAAGAGCGTCAGAGCTCGCTGGCGCACCGAATCGTCACCGCCGAAGTAGCTGTCGAGAGCCACGGCCATGGCCGGAGCCCCCAGCCGCTTCAACAGGATCACCAGCGGATCGACCTCGGCCGGCACCATCTCCTCGATCAGCCGCCCGAAACGGGCGGGCGAATGGCGCAGCAAGACACTGAGGCGTTCCATGGATTCCGGGTCGTCTGCGAAGAGCCGACCTAGCGCCTCGATCTCGGCGTCGATCTCCCTTCTCAAATCCGGTCCGCTGTTCATAGGGGTCTCTCCATTGCACGTTCCGTTTTCTTCGATCCCTTCTCTGAGATTGCTTCGAGCCCGGTGCAGCCGGCTCATCACCGTGCCCGGGGGTACGCCAGTGAAGCGGGCGATCTCCTCGTAGGAAAACCCTTCCCAGTAGTGCAGCGCCAGCACCAGCCGCTGAGTCGGCGACAGACGCCACAGATTTTCCTCTACCTGCTCCCACCGCTCGTCGGGCGGTTCTTTGATCCTCCCGGTCGGTTCGGTTTCGAGAGGGAGGACCTTCTGGTATTGCTGGCGGAAATGGGAACGGCACAGATTGAGCGCAATGACCTTCAACCAACCCCCAAAGCGATGCGGATCCTGCAGCTGGCCGATCTGGGTAAAAGCCTGGACAAAGGCATCGTGAGCTAGGTCTTCGGCGTCGGCTCGATTGGGCGCCAGGCGCAGACACTGGACGAAGACCGCTTCCTGATAACACTCGACCAGCCGCCCGAATGCCGTCCGGTCTCCATCCTGAGCCGCACGCACCCAGTCGGCAACCTCGATTTTGCTTTCCAGTTCCATACCCTTAAAGATGGGAAAAGGGGCAAGATTATTCCCTCAAAAAAGAAAACAGGCCGATATGGGCGACAATTTGACCCGGTTCAAAGATGGAAATAGAGAGAACTTCAAAACTCAGCCAACAATAGCCGGCTCTTTTTACTGGCGGACGAGTTTTCGCCGGAACAGGTCAGTCGCGCCGATCCTGTTGACAGAGATTGGTAAAGCCGATACATTTGTTGCCAATATTCACCTGTAGTGGAAAGGAATGATGGGTCGAGAAGTTGAAGAGGAACCTCATCGTTTATCCAATACCTAAACCCGGCCGACCACCCTGCGGTTTTTTGCGGCCGGAGAAAAACGCCGAGAATCAACCCCCTGATGCGCCTGCGTCAGGGGTTTTTCTGTTGTGAGGCGATGCCATTGATCGTACCCCATACGCGTAGAAAACCTCACTACGGGCGGTCTGCGCCACCATCCAGACCGCCTTGCGGCCTTTTACAGCCGGAGAAAAATGCCGAGAATGCACCCCCTGATGCGCCTGCGTCAGGGGGTTTTTTGATACCCATTTCAGCAGGGAGGAACTCATGGTCAAAATCGAAGAGAAGATAGGTTGCCAGGCCCTGACCTTCAGCGATGTCTCGCTGGTGCCGGGCAGATCCGAAGTGCTGCCCCGGGACACCGACGTAAGCACGCAGCTGACCCGCAATATCCGCATGAATATCCCCATTCTCAGCGCGCCCATGGATACAGTAACTGAAGCCGCCCTGGCCATCGCCCTGGCCCAGGAGGGAGGCATGGGCATCATCCACAGGAATCTCTCCATAGAAGAGCAAGCCAGAGAAGTGGAAAAGGTGAAGCGCTCGGAAAGCGGCATGATCGCCGACCCGGTGACGCTCTCACCGGAGGACCAGGTGCAACGGGCCCAGGCACTGATGGGACAGTATCATATTTCCGGCCTGCCCGTGGTGGACGATACAAACCGGCTGGTCGGTATCCTTACCAACCGCGACCTGCGCTTTGAGGAAAATGCGAGCAAGACCGTCGACGAGGTGATGACCCGCGAGGGTTTGGTAACGGCCTTTCTGGGCACGTCACTGGAGGAAGCCCGGGATATCCTGCACCGGCACCGCATCGAAAAGCTGCCGGTCGTCGATGGGGAAGGTGTGCTCAAGGGCCTGATCACGGTCAAAGACATCCAGAAGAAGATCCAGTATCCTCACGCCTGCAAGGACGACCGGGGCCGGCTGCGCGTGGGTGCCGCGGTGGGCGTGGGCGATCTAGCGGAACGGGTCCAGGCCCTGGTGGCGCAGGACGTGGATGTGATCGTCATCGACACGGCGCACGGCCATTCGCGCAACGTGCTCAAGGCCACCGAGTTGTGCAAGACGGATTTCCCCGACGTGGATGTGATCGTCGGCAATATCGCTACCGGGGCCGCTGCCCGGGACCTGGTGCAGGCCGGAGCAGATGCTCTCAGAGTGGGTATCGGTCCCTCGGCTATCTGCACCACGCGGGTGATTTCCGGGGCCGGCGTGCCGCAGATCAGCGCCGTCATGGAGTGCGCCGAGGCGGTGAGCGCGGACGGTATCCCGGTCATCGCCGACGGCGGTATCATCCAATCAGGGGATATCACCAAGGCTCTCGCCGCGGGGGCTGGCTCGGTGATGATCGGCTACCTCTTCGCCGGCACGGACGAGAGTCCTGGGGAGACCGTGCTCTACCAGGGGCGCACCTTCAAGATCTACCGGGGCATGGGCTCACTAGGGGCGATGCAGCAGCGCGAGGGCGGCGGCGAGCGCTATTTCCAGGATGGAGTGGAGGCATCCAAGCTAGTTCCGGAAGGCATCGAAGGTCAGGTGCCGTACAAGGGGTCGCTGACGGGTGTCGTGTATCAATTGGTCGGAGGTCTGCGCGCCGGCATGGGCTATTGCGGCACGGCGACCATCGCGGAACTCCAGGAGAACGGCCGCTTTGTGCAGGTGACCGGCTTGGGGGACCGCGAAAGCCATCCCCACGACATCGCCATCACCAAGGAAGCACCCAACTACCGGCTGGAATAAGAAGAGGCTGAGTACACGACAGTGATATAACTTGCAGTGCAGCTCTGAGTTAGGTTTACTGGGTATCCGCCAAGACGCCCACGACCTTTCTCAAGGAGTTGCACTGTGTCGATAATTGATACGCTGAAAACGCATCTGGAGCAAGTCGGTTTGCCGTTGAGTGGGATTCGCCCGGTTATTCCGCTCAAGAAGGTAGAAAATATCGGTAGGTAAGGTGGCCTCAGGCCTTCCCGCGGACGTGACAGCTCCCTTTAGAACTTGCGAATTAATATGTCGCGGGGCGGGATGTCTATCAAATGGTGGACGCTCGATTTCTAGGCCTGCAGATGATTCTGGAAATCAAAAAATCCCTAAACCTCAAACTATAAACTGCCGATACACAGACCACTACTGCGATTTCCCTGATTTACCTTTCTTCCAAGAACGTTTTTCCCCTTCTGAAAGGATGTGCATACTCAGAGATTGTTAACGGTTTTTGCAGGATGTCGATAGCTTTACCGGATTTCTTGAATAGTACCTAAGTAGATCTACATCCTCTGAATTAACCGCTGACAATAAGGAGGAATGAGTATGTACAGACAACAGAAAGTAGCACTGATCCTGACGGCATATAATGAGGAACGCCTGATTCGGCCCACCCTCGAATCCGTGCCGGAGATTATCGATCGCGTCTACGTCGTCGATGATGCCAGCCAGGATCAAACCCGCCAGATTGTTTTGGACTACGCCCAACGCGACCCCCGCATCGAACTGCTCGTCCACGAGGAAAATCAGGGCGTCGGGCAGGTAATCATTACAGGCTACCTGCGTTCCGCCAGAGATGACTACGATATCACCGTAGTGGCAGGGGGGGATCATCAGATGCCGTTAGACCAGGTTGAGGATCTCATCGATCCTATCGTTGACGGCCGGGCGGATTACACCAAAGGAAACCGCTTCCTCATGCCCAACGAAGGCCTGGACGATATGCCCCCGCTCCGCTTCTTCGGCAATGCTCTTATTTCTATTCTGACCAAAATGGCGTCGGGGTACTACAAGATATTCGACGTAGTCGATGGTTACACCGCCATCTCCAAACGGGCTCTCCATTTGGTCGACTGGAACCGGGCCTGGAAGGGGTATGGCTATCCTATGGACTTTCTGGTTCGGCTCAACACCTATGGCTTTATCGTGAAAGATGTTCCTCGCCGGGCCATCTACATCGAGGGGGAGCGACAGTCGCAGATTCATGGGGGGCATTACGCCTTGACAGTAGCCCCCATGCTCGTCCGCGATTTCTTCTGGCGGCTTTTCACCAAATACCTGGTACGCGATTTCCATCCGCTTTTCTTCTTTTATATGTTGGGTCTAATCCTGCTGCCAATGGGGTTTGGATTCGGATTGTTCCTGGTATATCAGCAGTGGAGCGGCGCGGGTGTATCAGGCCCTCGATCTGTGGTCTGTGCCCTTATGATTCTCATGGGTGTTCAATTTCAACTGTTCGCCATGCTCTACGATATGCAGGAAAGTGAGAAGGGATATCTGCCGTAGCTGTCTCTGGCTGAGATCGACGTAGGAATACTCTGGGAACGCATATTGATCATGCGCCCTCTCTCAGTTGTCCTCTGTCTGCGTGTTGCTGCATGTTCAGGCCAGATCAATGAGATGTAAGAGGCGAGACCGGTGACCCCTACGGTCACCGGTCCCGCCCTCATCTCCTCACCCCACCAGCTCCAGCCGCGGTAGCACCGGATCGACCATCAGCGCATTCGGATAGCACAGCCCGACCAGTCCAGTGAACCC
>Ga0233429_1001229_pt1 | contig 32551 bp, 31 predicted proteins | sample SI_118_April2016_3_FD_179879 | JGI IMG/M metagenome (GOLD analysis project Ga0233429, IMG submission 179879) | Seawater microbial communities from Saanich Inlet, British Columbia, Canada - SI_118_April2016_135_MG | ecosystem: Environmental > Aquatic > Marine > Inlet | place: Canada: British...
GTTCCGGCAGGCCTTCACCTCCAGCACGATGGCGTCCATGGCGTCCTGCAGGATATGCAGCGCCTCGAATGGCAGCTCTTCCTTGATGTCCAGGGCCAGGACTTGCTTGTGCAGCAAGAGCAGCCACAGCTCGTGAATGCGGCTGGCGCAGCCTAGCGCCCTCCAGGTGCCTTCGGTCTTGGGCGGCTGGTTGCCCTTCCGCTTCTTCATGTGCTCCGGCATCTTCTCCGGGTCCGATAGCCGCTCCAGTACGAACTGCTGCCTGCTGGAGCGGATGCGGTGGGTCTCGTTGACTTTGATTATCAGGGTCATGCTTCGATCCCCAATTCTTCCAACACTGCCAAGCCAGTATCCACGACAACTACGTCGCTGCTGTCGAACATCATCTTTTTGATGGCGTCCACCAGCTGGTCTTCGCGAGTGCGTTCGCCGTGCTCAGCTTTCCAGGTCTCGGCGGCTTCGAGCCAACCCTCCTGGAAGTCGCGGCTCTTGGCCTCCCAGCCCCACTTCTTGTGCTTGGAGTACCAGTTGACGGTGGGATCGCCATCCGGATAGAAGGCCATGCGGCCCTCCCGGCGACGGTTCGATGGGGTTTTATGGCTCACTGCTCAGCCCTCCCCCTCGAACATCGTGACAGTCGCCTGCTGTTGCGGAGGCCGGGCCTCGCCCACGATGTGGCAGATCCGATAACATCGGCCCTGTTTCCCGGCCATGCGCCCAGCATAGTCCATGGCTTCGTTCTGGGTCTGGAATAGGACCATGGGGGCGGGGGGCGTCCCAACGCCATGTACGCCCCAACGACTGGGACCGGGCTCCTCCGTCTCCGCCGCCTCGTTCTCGTGCGCTGCCTCGGATAGCTCCTCCGTCTTGGCCTTGGCGGCTTCCACGAGAGCCTCTCCGACTGCGCCAACTCCGTTAGTGTCGGCGGCAGCAACCTGCCGGGGGACTGAGCGCGCGGGTGAAGTGGCCGTACCGTTTTGGCGCTCTTTGATCAGCTCATCCACGACGGCGGCTCCGCGCAGGAGGGCCTTTCGGTGGATGCGCTCGTGGTTGGTCGCCAGGATGATTTCGCCGCTCAGAAAAACACGAGCCCGGTAGAGCGTATTGTGTCCCACGCCCGAGGCCTCGCGCAGCTCGTCGTTGGTTGCGTCGGGCGCAGCCAGGAGTGCGGCCACGGCATCGGCCAGCTTATAACTCGGGGTGTTTCTTGTAATCTTGGTCAACTCGGTCATCTTTTCTCTCCCTAAAAGTTGGTTGCCGGGGGATTACCCGCCCCCGGCTCCGGGCGCTGGACCAGGAGGTCCAAATCTTAGTCCAGCAGTTCACCACCTTCGTCGTCGCCGTCGTCGTCATCGTCCGAAATATCCTCGGCCTCAACGTCGTCGTCGTCATCGAAGTCGTCATTGGGATCAGTAGACCCACCGCCCAGCGCGTCACCCGTCTGGACAAACAAAACATTGCCCATATAGAAAGTGACGCCTGAGTTGCCGTCCACCTTGAAACCCTTCGCCGTGACCATAACCTTCACATAGTCACCGCTCTTGATCTCGTTTTCGGCAACGGCGTGGAGGACGCCCTTGATCTTCTTCACCACTTTTGGCGGTTCGCCGTAGGTGGAGATGTTGATGTAGAGGCCCCCCTCTTCGTGGCCGTCTTTGCCGTCCTGGTCTTCTCCGTCCCGGAACGGCCAGCCAGACCCTTTTGCCAGCTTGCGTTTCTTCACGCCGCTCGGCATCTTGTCCTTCGAGCCGTAGTGTTCCAGCGCGGCGTCCCAGGCTGCGTCTTCCAGGTCTCCCAGGTCCGTGCCGGGTGCGAAGATCAACATGGCGGAGTATTTATCCCGGCCATCTTTGGTCTTCTCCGGCTTGTGCAGCCGCGCGTAACTCAGTCGTGCCTTTGGTGTCTTGGTAGCCATTTTTTCGGTATTCCCTTTATTGGCTGGTTAGTCGTCAGCAAAATCGCTGTCCGGTCCCGCCGCAACCGCCGGGGCGGGATCGTTTTCCGAAACCATCTTGGTCCCGGAACTCTTGCTCTCCCAGAACTCCGCGATTTCCTCGCGCTGCTCCCGGGTGAGAATTTCATCTATCTGCGCTGGAGACAGAAGCTCCGGCTTGGTCATGAAGTCATCTTCCTGATAGTCCCATCCGACCAGCCAAGTACGCACCTTCTCGGCGTCGGTCCAGGCCCTTCGGCCTAGCTTGTCCACCAGCTTGCGGCCTTCTACCGTCTCGCCCTGCTCCAGCATCCGCAATGCCCTGGTCTCGACGGAGTTCAAGTACGAGCGGATCATCTCGGTCCAGCGCAGCACTTGCGCGATGTCGTAGATCTCCATCTCGCCAACGTCGGGCAGCTCAAGATCATCATCATCTTCGAACTCACCCAGGGTGCGCTCCAGCACCAGGGCCTGGAGCTCTGGGCAGCTGGCCCGGAAGCGGCACCACATGCACTGCTTGTCGCCGGGGATGCGCGGCGCGTCGGGATCGTCGGTGGCCAGAGCGGCCTTGCGCAGGAACTTGGCCCAAGTGTTTAAGTATTGGCGGGTCACAGTCCAACGCCGCACCGGTTCTGAGGTCCGGGGCTGGACGATGATCATCTCGATCTCCTGGACCTCTTTGTTCTTGTCGAACTCCAGCAGCGCGCCAATCGAGTAGCACAACAGCTGCTCGTTCTCCTTGGCGGCGACCACGCCCCGGCCATATTTGAAATCGATCATCGTGAGCTTCTTGCCCTTGATCAGCGTGGCGTCCGCCGTGCCCCAAACGTCGGGGTGGATCTTGGTAAGGTAGACCCGCTTCTCTGCGTGGATGGTCGCGCCGCCCATTTCTTCGGCCAGCTCACGAACCACGTCCACGTACATCTGGACGCCCCGGACCATTTCGCTATCGACCTCGAAGCTCCAGCCTTCAACCTCAACCGTCTGGCCTTTATAGACCTTGGCGTCCTTGCCTTTCCGCAGGCAGTTGTCGCCCACCTTATGAGCAGCCGTGCCCTCGGCGGCATAGATGTTGCTGTCGTTGGGTAGCGCCTTCGTTGCGCGGATGCTGCCAGGGCAGCGCGTCCACATGGCGGCTGCTGATGGTCCTAGTGGGCTGTGTTGTGGTTCTTCTTCGGCCATGGGCTTTCCCCTGTCTTTAGCTTTTGGGCTGTTCTCGACCAACACTGGCCGGGCAATACGGAACTTACGGGCCATGCGGTTGGAGCGGTTGCGATGAAGCTGACCGGTCTCCACGATGTATTTCTTCTTCTCCAGTTCGCTCATGCGCCGCCAGCAGCTGAAGCCGATCACGTCGGAGATCTGCTCTGGTGCGAAGCCTTCACGATCTGGCCGGGCCAGGAGGAACTCCAGGATCTGGTTATGCTGGCGCGTCAGCGTACCCACAACCGACACGGCAGCGTCGTGGCTGGTGTAGGGGTCAGAGGTCCGCGACAGGCCTGGGATACGGTGGGTCATCACTTCGCCTCCAGATGTTCGACTAATAGTTCCATCCACTCCGCCCGGCCCTCGACACGCGCCTGGGCGACGTCGTCTAGAGTGTCGTTGCAGATCAGCGAGGTGACGTTGGTGGGGTGTTTTTGGCCACGTCTTTGGACCCTGCCCAGCGCCTGGAGGTAGCTCTCCCGGCTCCACATTGGATGATAAAATAACAGGTCGTGGCAGACATGCTGCAGCCCGTCGATGCCGTGGCTCAGGGACTTGATCTGGGCCACCAGTATTTGTCGGCCAGGGCCTAAGAACTCGCTGACGTCATCGACCACGTCGCCAGGATGGAGTTGCTGCAGGATAGCGTCCAGCTGGGCCATGTATTCGTAGAAGATGATCCCTCTGCGGCCCTCCAGCGCTGACACCCATCCCATCATCGCGTTGGGCCGATCATCGAAGAACCAATCGGTCTTGCGCTCTTGGGTCTGCTCATCAAAATAATAAAGAAAGCCGCTGGCGATTTGTCGGAGCTTGCCATCCCGGACGGCCATATTGACCGCCTCGGCCTCGCCCACCACCATGTCCCGCTTCATCTGCTCGTAGGTTTCACGTGTGGATTTCGGCAGTGAGAACCGAATTTCATCGGAGACCACGGGGGGTAGCTCGCTGGCCTTGTTGTCCGCAATGCGGTGGACCAGTTTCTTGACGGCCTTGAGGATCTGCTCTGCGCCGCCCTCCCGGATGAACCAGTTATGCTTCATATAGTCGGAGGTGAAATGCCGGTGCCGCCAGTCATCGAAGTTGGTGCCAAAAGCTTTGCCGCCGTCGATCCGCTTGGCGATGTAGAATAATTTCATGAAGTCGTGATCGACGGGACTGGCCGTGAGCCCAATGCGCCACTTCAGCATGCCGCCCCAGCGCTTGGTGTTCATGCGCCGGGTCTGCTTGCCAGCGGCCTTGGAGATCTCATCCACGATGATGCCCTCCGCGCCGTGCCTCTGGTTCAGCAGCCACTCTAGGTTATCGGTGCTGACCACCAGAACCTGGGCATCAGAATAGCGCATCAGTGCGCCAGACCGCTGAGACGGATCGCCGCGCAGCTCCACCAGCAGCAGGCCTTTTAGATGCTCCCAGCGCGCCAGCTCCTTGGACCATGTCTTCTCGCTCAGAACTCTGGCCGGGCAGGATACAATCACCCGATCCAATATGCCTTTGGCGATGACCTTCTTGATGGCGCTCAGGCAGATGACGGTCTTGCCCTCGCCCGTTGCGGCCACCAGGATGGTCGAACGGTACTTGGCCAGCCGCGCGATGGCGCGGACCTGTTGCGGGGCGAGATCTGTTTCGGGACGCATTATTCGCCCTCCCAGCCAATCGGCATCCGGAAGCCAGCTGCTCGGGCGTGGCCCCCACCGCCATATTGCACTGCAACGCTGGACACGTCCGCGCCGTCGTCTTGAGAGCGCAGGGAGAACACCCGGCCATCTGGCGTGTCCCAGTAGCAGGCAGCGAAAGGTTCGCCCTCGGCCATCAGATGCCCGGCATCACTGGAATAGATATAGGGCAGGTTGGCCACGGGCACGGAGATCCCGGCGATGACCATCCGGCGCTTGGTGGCCTCCACCAGATCGGCCACGTCTTTGTGGTGCTTGCGCTCGATGGCCTCGCCGTCTTTGGCAAGCCGCGCCAGAGTGGTCTCTTCCTCGAAGAAGGAAGATCTCATCAGTTCGTCCCAGACGTCGAAGTCGTAGGGATAGCTGAACAGCGCCGCGCTGATGGCGCGCGTGTGGGGGAGCTTGAACCGCCACAGATCCCGGTCTTCAATATGATCGATCAGCTTTGGCCGACCAATGTTTGGGAAGAAGTAATCCCAAGCCATCCCGGCACCGCTGCGCTCCATGTCGAAGAGTACGCCCACGTGCGGGCATCCCGGCGCGCCGCTGTACGAGAAATGAGAGCCCCAGTCTTCGCGGGCTTTTGGAAGCCCGGCCAGCCCATCCTGGGCGCTCTTGTGGTGGTCCAGGACCAGCAGGGTGTTCGCCGCCATGACCAGCTCATCGATCACTGGCCCTTTGTATGAAAAATCCACTATGATCACGTCACGGTCAGTCACGTCGGGCGGGGCCTCGCCGTAGACGCCGGGATGGAACTCGACGTTGTCTTCGCCAAAGTATGCCCGGACAACCCAGGCGGCACCGAAGCCATCGGCGCAGTTGGCGTGGTAAATGCAGAGTGGTTTCATCGGACGCCCTCCCCCATGCTCATTAGCAGCAGGATGGCCGTACCGGCGCTCAGGGTGCTGATGGTAATAGCGTCAACCGCTATCGTCGCCCACCGCACCGCCCGTGATTTGGGAGATAATGTCATCGACTTGCTCCTTGTTGTCCACTACGTGGACCGTCATTCCAGCTCGTTTTAGCTTAGTCACTTGTCTGCGCTGTAGCGGGCTGAGACGCCCGGTTCTTGATGGACTTTTGAGCTCAACCAGGACCACCTGCCCCTCGTGAGCGATGAGGACATCGGGACAGCCCCGCTGGCCTTCGAACTTGATCTTCCGCCACAGCACACCGGTCTTCCGCGCTGCGGACCTGAAGTACGCCTGTAGCTGCGCTTCAGTCTTCATCGGTTCTAGCCTTTCCGAACCATTGTCTTCATGCCGGGGTATATTTCCACCTCCAGCCGATCTAAACCCCTCACTGCTAAAACATATTGGTGTATCTTATCAATCGTCTGGGATAACACCGTCTTACCGGGAAGAACGAGATCAGACAGAAAGTTTGGCGAACCCATTACATCGCGGCCCACGCGCGAGGGCGCGATGTCGTAATCCCACATCAGGTCTTCCAACAGCTCCACCGCACATCTTTTGATCCCGGAGGGAAGGGTGTGGCTGTGTTGCCATCGTTCGCGAGTGAATAGTTCTTGTTGCTGCCACCCTGCCCGCCCCTTCGCGATCATGTCTTGGGTGTTGCCTGATGGGCTACCTAGAAATAAATGAAAAGGGTTGCCGCACTTCTTGTTGTCACACTTGTGCAGCACCCAGGTGTCGGGAGGGATAGGGCCGCGAAAGATGAGCCACGCCGCCCGGTTGAAGCGGTGACGGCCCAGCATTGGATGCCCAAAGGAACTGTACCCTTGTCCTGAGTGTTCCCAACAGTCGCCATCCGCGACAGATACCTTGTCTAAGAACTTGCGAATGACGTCAGGATGCATTTTCTCGTTCCGGTTAGGTTGACACTGCCCTCCCTTATAAGATACATCTGTATGTAAGGCAAACGAAAAAGAATAACGCAACAGCAAAAAGAGAGAAAAATGACTGACCCCTGGAAACATCGCAGCTCCGGAATGCCCTGCGCAACGTGCATGTGGTTTGCGGAGAAGGTCTCGGAGAACACCCGCTCGGATGATCTGTTTGGCCGCTGCCGTCGCCATTGCCCGGCCATGAATGGCTTTCCGGCAGTGTTTGGCCGGGACTGGTGTGGCGACCACAAGCCGGACGAAAACAAACGTCAGGCGCAGCCGGAACCAGAATACGTGATCACGGAGAAGACCGGTCCCCGGCGGCCCTTCCCCGCGCAGGAGCCCGGGCAAGGGAGAACCAGCTGATGCGCGACGAGATCAAGAAGCTCTTCGGCGGGCACACGGATGCCTACACGGTCATGGAAGGCCGGATGGAGACCGTGTTGGATAACACGGACGTGGCCCTCGTCCTCGACGTGGAAGATAACCTACACCTGTTCCTGCCCGGCGAGGGCGAGGTCTCTGACCATGGGCTGGCCCTGGTGGAGGTCTACAATCTCCTCTGCAAGGACAAGGCCCGCAAAGACCTCAGCGGCTTTACGCAGCCGCTGATCGACAGAATGAAGGCGAGATAGCATGAAGGTCTTCTTGATCGTGGCCATCCTGGGCGAGATAGTAGCCTCCGTTGGCCCTCTCCCCCGCGACATGCGGGAGTGTTGGGTGCATGCCAACAAGCGGCAGGAGGCCACGGTCAAGGCGATAGAGCAGCATTGGGCCGTGGGCATCCGCCACACCTGGGAAGGCCACACGGTCACCCCGCAGAACGTCGCCAACGTCTGCTTGAAATCAAACAAGCGTCCAGTCTTAGGAGAACCCTGGAGATGAGTGAACCCGCGTGGGAAACCAAGATGAAGAACAACCGCACCATGACGTTCGAGGAGACACGTGCTGCTTGGACGGAGATCCTTCTGCTGCGGGCAGGGGTTTCCAACGAAGAGAAACCGCTGTTGACTACGCTGGCGCGGGCGCTGACCGCCTACGCGCCGGAGATTGCTGAGCGGCTTGCGAGGCGATTTCAGCACGATGCGAACAAGAAAGAAATCCCGCCAGATGGTCTTCTGCTGAGCCTGCTGGAGTTTGAAGAGAAAGAGTGGTGGGAGACATGACCGAAACCAAGGCCCCCGATTATCCGGCTGGCTACCCGGCACCGGAGGCAACCTCCCCGGTCACGGTCCCAACGCCGCCTCCGCTTCGCCCAACCCTCATCTTCCAGGCCGCGCAGGACGTGGCCCTCACGGCCCACGCCAAGCTGGCCGGGCCGGATGGCACGTTCGTGAACTTCGAGATCGACCGCGAGCTGGCGTATGGGATCATCACGGAGCTGGTCTATCATCTGAACCGACAGGAGAGAGCCCTTGCCGAAGAACCCAAAAATACCGTTCCCAGAGGGCTATATCCCCTATCCGAAAACCGATCCAGTGGAGGCCCGAAAGATGGCTAAGGCCCCTGAACCTTCACCGGCCAATGTTGAAGACGCGGATGCGCTCCTGGCAGAGGCCATCGCCGCCGCGCACAAGCAAGGCTACGCTGAGGGCGTCTCGGACGCCTGCGCCGCGCTGGCCTCGAACTCCCGCCTGGGCGCACGGTTGGCCCACGGCGGCACGTTAGGCGAAGATCTGGCTGGGCGCATCGCGGATGCGCTGATGCCAGTCATACCAGAGAAAGACACATCATGAAGATCCTATTCCTAGATATCGACGGCGTTCTGAAGCCCGCTAGATCTTACTGGCTAAAACCCCACAAGCCAGACGGCAATTTCGACCCCCTGGGCGTGGCGGCAGTGAACTCCATCTGCCGAGAGACCGGGGCGCATGTCGTCTTCAACACGCAGTGGAATACGGCGGGTTACGCCCGCATGACAGCAATCGCCCGGGCGGAAGGCATGACCATGCCCGTCATGGACATCACCAATTTCCCCGGCAGAACGAAAGACCGAGACATAGGCATTCGTGATTGGCTGGCGAAGACCCCGCTCTATATTGAGCGCTGGTGCGCCATGGATGATGAGGCCGTGGCCGTGGAGAACCTCGTGCGCGTGGACTACAACAACGGCATCTCGTCCCAGAACTACTCCGACGCGGTGCGGCTGTTGGGCGGGCCTATCTAGCCGCCCGAGCCTGCTCCCGAATAGTTCTGCGCCGCGCCCGGATCATGTCCGCCGTCTCACGGTCTATCAGCAGTTTGGCCCGTTTGGTTGCGCCCTTCAGGAAGGTCTTGCCGATGCGCCACTTGGGTGGCTCTTCCTGGCCCTTCGCCAGAGCGCTGGCGTAGCGCTTCGCGACGTTGGCGGAGCGCAAGACCTGTCGGACTTCGTGGTCACTCAGGCCAGACTTCTTGGCGGCATTGACGATCTCCAGCATATCCTTGTACGCCTCAGACCGCATGTCGCGGGCCGTCGAGAAGGCATCCGACAGAGCGTCTTGGTCTACCGGGTTGATGTCTGCAGCGATCTTGGCCAGATATCTTGAAGAGTTCCCCAGGGCCTCGTTGAAGTCAAACACCCGGAAGTTCAAGCTGGTCTTTGGATCGAAAGTCGAGATCTTCAGTCCCATCAGCCCGTAGGTTTCCAACTCCAAATCGTATTCTCTGCCGGAGGTATCTCTCTGGCCGTCCCACGCCTTGTACATTTTGGTTACCGGCAGAAGTACGCCCGGGCCCATCTGGGTGCCCAGGTGGGCCAAGCTGTCTTTGATGATATCTGAGACAGGCGCATCTGTGTTGTATATTGGCGCGCCACTGTTGCGCTTCGTGTTGGAGATCACGTCGTAGAGCGCGCCCGTGGCGATGTCCAGGCTGACAAACGGCCCTACCATCTCTCCGCCCGCTTGTGCCAAGGCCTCCACCGGGTCCAGGCCTCTGGTCAGGGCGGTGAAGGCCTTGTGGAACATATTGTATGGATCGATGTAGCTCAGATCCAAATAGGTTATCTGACCGTCCGCGTTGCGGCCCAGGAACAGCAGATCAGAGTTCTTGGCCCAGGGGCCCAGGCCTAGCTTGCGGATGGCCTCTTCCTCGTCATCGTCCAGGCCCATTGCCATCGCTGATAGCGCCGTGGCTGCGCCCGCCCAGGAGTGAGCAACAACGGTGCCCAAGATGCGTTTGCGGGCCAGACCTCGGAGCTGCGGGTCTTGTAGATCTGAGCGGATCAGCTTGATGTTGTTATAGTTGGTGCGGAGTACTTCACTGGAGAACGCCACGAAGGGCCCCATCAGAGGGAACCGGCCCCACTTCCGCATGCCCTGGCCAACCAAGGAGTAGGTGGGCACGGTGTCGCGGACACGCTTGGCGACCGTGCGTTTGGCTTGGTCTCGGGTCTGCCCGGTAGCTTCCATGTAGTCGCGCAGCTGCGCCTCGAAGATCACGATCTTCCAGAAATCATCGCCGCCTCGGTACATATTTGTCATGAACCGGTGGATAGCCTTGGCCTTGGCCGCGCCGCCTTTGACGTTGGTATTCAGATCCGGGTTATCGAAGAACCGCTCGATGTTCTCCAGCATGGTGCTGCCGTCTTCCATCAGGTCGCGGATCAGGGCGGAGTTGGGGCTGTCGTGGCTAAGCCCGATATCGATGTAATCCCGTTGCGCGGCGGCGGTGTCGCCATCGTGCTCCAGTATCTGCTCCTTGATCATTTTAGCCGCCATCTTCAGATCCGCGATGGAAGGCATGGAGCCGCCCATCACGCCGAAGAACGTGGCAGAACCAAAGTTGCGCACTTGCGTGCCGGGCGAATAGATAATCTTGCCCACTTTGGTGATGCCGTTCAGGCCAATCAGCGTCTGCAAGAAGGCAGGTGTGTCTTTGTGGGGCTTGCCTACGGCGTCCTGCAGACCTTCCAGTGTCTCCGGCGTGACCCACATGCCGCGCAGATCGTAGAGAATGTCGGAGTGCTCGTTGGCTAGCTGAACTGTTGCGTCCCCCGGCTGCTGGCCATCCTCGTGGAGGAACCGTCCTTCTGGCCCCAGCCCTGCCTGGGCATCTTTCAGGTCTTGTTGGAACTTGGTGTTCCAGATCATCCGGGTCATCTTGAACATTGTCCGGGCATAGTTGTGCTGCGGGTCTTTGTACTCACCCATCAGCTCCCGGATCTCAACGGGGATCTGGTTGCGCTTCCGCAATACGGTCAGATCCCGGGCACCTAGAACGCTCTCCTTGATGAGGTTCTCCATGGAGCGGTAGGCTCTGCCGTCGCCCTTGGTGAGCTTATTGAACATCGTGCGCGTGGCTTGGTGGTCGCCCTCGTACTGTTGCAGCAAATAGCGGTAAGCCCGCTCCTGCACGTCGCGAGGGATGCGCTGGAACCACGTGGGGTCATCGAAGACCCGGTAGGAGCGGTTAACGTACTCGCCTCTGTTGCCGAGAATAACCCCCTCCAGGTACTCCGCCTTGAGCGCCGCGATTTCTGCCTGAGCCGCTGCCTGCGCGTTGCCGCTGTTTCTGAGCCCAGCCGCCTCTCCTCTCAGCTCTTGTACGTGCTTGGCGATGATATCCGCGTAGCGCCCCGACAAGTTATCGATGTCTTGCCGCATGCCCGCAACAGCCACGGCCACCCCGCGAGGCATGTCGCCGCTCAACTCGGTCTTACCGTGGAGCATATCGTCAATATGCTCTTGCTCGGCTGGGGTGAGCCTATGGACGCCCTTCTTGTAGCCCTTCTTCACGGCCTTCCGGAAAGAGGCCAGTCGCAGCGCCATGACGTTGTCATCTCGACGGAACTTGTTGTCTCGCTCAATCTTGTATTCAAAGGCTATCTCGTGAAGGAGACCGCCCGGAGCCAGCTGTTTGCGGAACTGCTTCTTGGCGATCCGCGCAGCCGTATGCCAGATATTCTTGTCTCGCTCGGAGAACTGACGGAGGAACTCCGCCTCCTGGCTTGGTGTGCCAGGGGCGTCTTGGTTTAGTCGGTTGACCGCGTATCTTGGCTGGCCAATGCTGTATCGGGTGAGGACTTCTTCCGCTGCGCCAGTAGGGAGCCCACCATCTTCACGATGTCGTCTGTAGACATCTGCTCCATCTCGCCCCTGTCCTCCTCCGTCAGCTCCGGTCTGTACTGCTCTTTCGATGTCGGCATCAGATAGTCCTTCCTTTCTGGCTATGACGCGCATCTCCACGTCATAGTCGGTGGGCGCGGAGCGTTTATCCCCCGTGCCCAGCTTATCGAACAGATGTTTCTCGGGATACCACAACAGCGCCTGCTTGTCCGCCAGCTCCAGGTCGATGCCCTGGTGCGCCAGTAGATCCAGCGCCCCTTGCGTGGCCTCGCGCATGAACTGCCGATGGGTAGCGTTGTTGGGCTGCTTCAGAATAGCGCCCTGCGCGTTGCCCAGGACTTTACCGGCCATGAAGGCGCGCTCAAGCTGGGGCATGCTCGCGGGGTCAATGCCTTGTTTCCTGAACTGCGCGATGAAGTTGGCCTGACGCTTGTTCATGGGCCCTTGCATCTGATCATCTGCCAGACGATCAATGACAGGCGTGATGCCATCATCCTTTATGCGGGGATGGCCTAGCCGCTGATCCAGCCGTCTGAACTTATCGGCCAGGGGCAGGAGGAGGTCTTCTGGTAGATTATCCATCCGCTGGCGGCGACCTACGATCTCGCTCACGTCCACGCCTAGCTTCCGGAGATCCGCCGCCCGCAAGCCCACGAGGCTTTCACGGAAGGCCGCACGCTGCTTGTCCTTGGTTTTTTGCTTCTGTTCGATCACCAAGGTGCCGGTCATGCGGCCCCACATGCGCGCAAACCACAGGTCCATGGTCAGGCTCTTGAAGTTGCCCTCCAGGTTGGAGAAGAACCCGCCGCCGATCTTGGAGCCGAATATGACCGATCCTGGCATGATAGTGTGGGCTAGTTCGCTGCCTACGTCCCAGCCTTGTGCGCGGAGGTCGCCAATGCGCCAGTCGCGCTTGAGGAAATCCATCCAGTCTGCGATGCCGTATTGCTCAACATTGCGGTTCCATAGATCAAATGCGTGCTCCATGGCCTTGGTCTCGCCGCCGAAGCCGCGTACGGCCATACGGTACGGATACTGGTTGCCATACTTGCCGGTGGGCAGGTAGTCCCGGAACTCCTTGTACAGCGCGACTGTGTTCTTGGCGTTCTCCGACACGGTAGAGCCGTTGGAGGTCACCGCCATGATGAAGTTCAGCGCCGACTTGGCGTAGGGGTTGGTTTGTATCTCCGGGAACATCGCCGCCAGAATCTTGTGCGCGCTCTCGACCTTGGTACGATACCAGTGCGCGGCGTTGCCGTCCTGCTGGATGGCGTGGAGGGCTTCAGCAGCCATCATCCTGGCGATGCGCATGACGTTCTCCGGCGTATACTCACCGTAGGGCAGTCTGGCGCGGTTCATCAGAAAACGCGCGGCCTCTGGCACGGTCTGCCGGGCCATCTTCTGGAAGTCGGGATTATACAACATGCTGATGGCGGAGACGGCGTGCTCTTCTTCGCTGAGATCAAACGCCCCGCTGGCCAGTGCAGTTTGGGCCCGCTCCACCAACACTGCCGGGGCAATACTGAACCTCGCCTTGCCGGTTGGGAAGATCACGCTTTCCGGCATCGCCATCTGGTGCCGGGCGTTGTTGCCCTGGCCGATCAGCGTGACGGGCCTGTTCACAATGTAGTCGTGACTTTCGGGGTTCAGTTGTTCGCCCCAGCGGATGGAGCCGCCCCCGCCGCCAACGTCGCTCGTCAGCAGGACGGGTATCAGCTCTACCTTCTGTAGTAAGCGCAGATTACGTGCCCGGTGACGCCCATCGTGGTCTGTTACCGCCGCCGTGCCTGCGTTGTCGTGGGAGAACGTGAGCTGGGGAAGCCGATTGAACTTCTTGCCGCTCTTGAGCAGCTCGAACGTCAACGTATCGCTATCCCCCCGGTAGCCCTGCTCGGCCATCTCCAGAAACTCGGTGGGCGACATATAGACCAGGGTCTCGCGGGATTTGGGGTTGGTCAGCGAAGAGAGCGTAGCCTCCACGGCCTCGCCCGCGAAGAACGCATCGCCGTCTTGGTCACCAAAGGTAAAGCCCTGGCCGATGGAGAAGCTGAGCTTCGGCGCATCGATCAGGTCGCCGTGCGGTCCTTCGCCTACTTGTTGGGATCTACTCTGATCCCCTGTTCGGCCAAACTCTTCAGCAAGTTTCGCTTGATATCTTCGCGCGACATTGTGGGCCTCACGCGAGTAAGTACCGGCTTCTTGGAGCTGGGCGATGCCGTCTGCGGTATTGATCTCATTAAATTCTCCTAGATCAAAGATTGCTATTTGATCTGCTGCGTTAGCAATGTATAGGGCCGACCCTACATCGTCAACCACCAAAGAGGCGTCCAGGTAATACATCTGGTCGTCTGCGTTAAACCAACCTCCTGCGTAGACATCTTGCGGCGAGATAGCCTGTAGCCGGTGGATGTAATCTGTCAGGGCGTCCACGTGGGTCATGCCTAGTTCGCCGCGCGGGACCACGATCTCCGCGCCCTTGACTGGCGCGAGCGCGAAGCCCGATGGCGGTACGTGCTGACCGTCCACGGAGACCGTGAAGCCGTCCGGGTTATTCCGGATGAAGTCCAGTAGCGCGTTATTTGGCTGGCCAATACTGAAGCGCGGATCAGCCCGGTCGAAGTCCTGATTGAAGACGGACTTGATGTCTTCGCGCCTGAAGATGCCCCAGTTGACGGGGTTCTCTTCGGAGATCTCCGTGCCGGGGCTCTCCAAGCTGGCTAATCCGTCGAACTTCTGGTCTTTCAGCCAACCGACAAAGGGGTCACCCTCTATGATATCCCAGTCGCCGTCAGAGACCAGCCCTTTATAGCTCTCCTTATCTACGGCAGGGTAGCGCGGATGGCTATCGATGAAGTCGTAGGCCCGCTGGAGATGAGCCGGATCGCGGAAATCGAAGGGGTTCTTCAGCGCGGCGTAGACAGGATAGACCCGGACGCCGTTGGGGCTCCACATATCCACCACTTCTTCCTGGTCTGGCCAGTTGCCTGCGAAGGTTCCGCTTTCACTAGCGTATGTCGCGCCTGACCGATGAAGCATGGAGAAGGTCTCGAAATCCTTGTGCGGATTAGCCCCCACATAGAACCGTTTCGGGCTACCGTCCGGGTTCTTCATTTGCGGGGCGGCATCCTTGAACCAGCGCTTGAACGCCGGGCTCTCCACTGGCGGGGCAATGCTGTAGCTGGGCGCGCGCTCTTTGCGCTTCTTGGCCTGCTCGCGCTGATACTCAATGACGTCCTTCTCGGAGGCCTTGCGCTCCTCCAGCCGGGTCTCCTTGGTGTCCACCGGGAAGAAGGTCACGATAGCGGCGTAGGTGGTGCCGTCCGGATGATCGTGGCGCTCCAGGCCCAACACGTACTCGCGCTTCGTTGACGGATCTGTCCAGTAAAGCCGGAAGTCGCGCTTGCTTGGCGTTTCCAGCGGATTGGGATCGACGTACTTCTTCACCCGGTAGCCGTCCTGGCCATCCCGAATAACACCCCGGGCCAGCATCTTGTTGAGCATCTGGCCCATCTTGAGCAGCCCGCCAAAGCGCTCCGCCTTAGCCGAAATATGGATGCGCCCGAAGCCCTCGTTCTTGCCGTCGTTGACGCCTGAGTACAGCGCAATCGGATAGGGCTCGTAAGGTGCCAGGAAGATCTGCGCACGGGTGCCGAAGGGCATGTTGTTCATCTCCTGGCCCGCTCGTAGGCCAGTGATGATCAGCGCGTCGTCCTGCTCGTTCTTGGTCATGTCCCGGAGGTTCTTCCGGATCGAGTAGGACGGGGCCTTCATGTCCTCGTCGTAGCTCGGATCGTCCAGTACCGGGTCTCCGATTTCGCGGGCCTTGTAGGCTAGGCCCTCTTTTTGGCGTATCCACTTCTCTTTGCCTTCCGCGCGGGGCGCGGCGCTTTCCTCGCGCTCCTCGCTGTCGGCCACGTGGTCGCGGGCGGCGGCAACGATGCGCCGGGCCTCATCCGCGCTGCGCGCCATGATGTATCTGGAGTGGGTGTTGAACTCTGGCAGGCCCTGGGTGGACACACGCCTGATATCCACACGGTAGCGCTGCGCTGGCTCGCGGGCACCAGCCGTCTCAATGGCCTCCTGAAAGCGCATGGGCGTCAGGCGGAGCTTGCCGGATTTGTCCTCGATACGTTCGCGGACCAACAGGTGCAGGCCCACGCCGTCGCCCAGGAAGGCGATGTCGTCCACCTTGGCTTCTCGGACCACGTTCTTGGAGGAGACCAGCTTGAACCTGCCGCTCTCGCCGGGCATGTCCCTGGCGACGATCTGATGCAGCTTCTTGAGGTAGGCCGGGTATCCAGGCTCCTGCACCGCTTTCTGCAGTGAGGCCTTGTCGCCCGTGTCCATGTAGTCGTGGATATGCTGCCGGATGGCCGGGAAGTATCCCGTGAACTTACCGTCAACGCCCCCGTCCTCGAATATTCGCGGGGCAATGCTGAAGCTAGGCATGTCTGGGGAGTGCGCGAATAGCCGGTCAAGAGGCAGTTGGCCTCCTTCTACGAAATTAGCGGCCATGTCTGAGCGCTGATGCACTACATTGAGCATCATGTCCAGTAAAGGCAATTGCTCTTCAGGAGAGGCGGCATCGTTGAGCCTCGCCGCCGCATCCATCAGCTTGCCTATGCCGTAATCGGATATACGCCACTGGCCAGTGTCGTCCAGGATGTGGTCACCAAACCCTTCGTCAAGTTGCTCGATCTCTGCATCTGTTGCCTCTTCCCCCAGGAACTCGCGCCACAGATCCTGCGGGTCCGTTTGCTCGTGCCCTGCCAGGATCGTGTTCGCTTGGAGCTTGAGGGTGTTCTCTTGGAACAGCGCGGCCATCCTCTCCAGGCCCTTAGTGTCTCTGATTATTCCGCGCTCAGCAAAGTCTGTCCAGATCTTGGTTAGCCTTGCTGCCGGGAAAACACGCCAGTTCTGCTTGACTGTCGGGTTGGCCGCATATGTTTCCATTATGCCGTGCTGGGTCTCGTCCAGCGCCTCATACAGATCCTCCCAAGCGTCCCTGGAGATTGGCCCGGCAATACTGAAGCTGGGGAAAGAGACCACTTCCCCCGTTGGCACGTCGGCCCGGGCGTCATCCCGCAACTTGTCGCTTATTTCTTGGAGTTCCTCGGGCGCGAACCCAGCATATGCAGGAGGTACACGCTCCCCACGGGCCATGGCCCGGAAACGCTCGTTCCTCATGTCCGCCACCATGGTGACGTTACGCATGATGTCGCCTTCTTGGTTGTAGATGGAAACGCGATGCGATGTAGGCGGACCCAGCAGTTGGGCCAGCTTGTCTTGAGGGGCGATGCTCTCCTCGTAGCTGGTACGCTTGGCGATATACGGTGTGCCCGCCAGCTCAGCCAACACCTGTTCGTAGAGCCGGTCGTTGATAGCCTCGCCGTGGATCTCTCGGGCCTCGTGCAGACGACGGCTAGCTTCTAGGTCAAACCCTGGGCGGTCGGGGTTCGTCTCTTTCACCTTGTCCGCGAGCCGCTGGAAGTCAGCGAGGGCTTCATCCTCTCTGCGCTGGGCTTCCGCTGATCGAGGCGAGATGCTCGACCGCACCTCTCCGTCCCCACGAGGCGTAGCGTCCTGCCGCTCGCGCGCCATGGCCCCGGTGTCCAGCTCACCAAAGATATCCTGCACGCCGCGTGCACCCTGCTCGCGCAGGAAGCCGCCCAGCGAGGTGATGAACTTGACGATACGGCGGAACAGGCTGGCGGGCTTGCCGGAGACGCTGCTCTTGTCCTGGCCCCAGTCGCGGAACATCTCCGCAACCGCTTCTTCGACCAGTTCCTCTTCGGTCATGTTGCGCGCGTCTTTGTGCGAGACCCTGGCGTCGTCCAGGTAGGTCCACTTCGCCTTGCCTTTGCCCTCGGCGCGACGGAACTGCTCAGGCCGGTTATGGGTCTCGGCGTAGCGGGCCAGGAGCTTGTAGTCGCTGTCGTTCAAGATCCCCAGGTCTTTGAAGGCGTGGATCTGCTCGTGCGAGAGCACGTTCATCAGGTGGTCCAGAACCTGCTGCTCGTGCGTGTCTATTGGCGTGTCAGGGTTCACAGCGTCCAGGCCCAGGTAGATAGCGCCCTTCGGACCTGCGTTGGGATCGTGCGCGCCCTCAGTCCCTACTGGCGCGTCTCCCAGCTTGTCGAAGACACTGTCCAGGACTTCCAGGTTCACGCCTGCAGCGGCGAGACCCCTACGCGCCATGCTATCGTTTAGGGCTGTCTTGATGCGGTCCGTGAGATCAGACTTGCGGATGGGCGTGGCGGTTGCGCGGTTCACCTGCTCTGCGTATGCAGCCGGGTCCGCTGCGCGGCCACGCAGATCTCCGCTGGTACTGGTGGCGGGCGCAGTGCGGTAGTTCTCGGCGCTGGCCTCGGCCTCTTCCCGTGTCCCGTGGAAAGATATGACCTCGCGGCCCATGGGCTGGTCTGCCACGAGCGGCCCCTGTGCGGCCTCCTCGGTGGTCTGGGGCAGCGGGTTGGCCTCAACCACGAACCTGGGCTTGCCGTCCTTGTCAGGCGAGATCTCACGCACGTCGAAGGTATTCTGGCTCGGCACAACAGCCTCTGCATCGGCTGCAGGCGGCGGGGTGCGCGTCATCGGATCGTCAGCTAGGCTGTCCACCCACTCGGCCTTCTTGCCGGGGCGCTGGACCTTGTTCATCTGCGCCGCACGATATGGGCCACTCTTGCCGTCGCGCTTTAGGAAGCCGTCGTTAATCAGGGCGTCCCGAATATCCAGGACTTCATCGTGGGTGGCGTTGATAGCCTCGGCAATCTTTTTCGGGATCACCTGCATGGTCGGATGGGCCTTGATGGCCGCGACCGCCGCCATGTATTTGCTCTGGTCGATGCGCTCACCAGAGCGGAGCTTCTTCACCGGCACGGGGTCATAGGGCTTCTTGGCTGGGTCCAGTTCCGCCAGGGCATCTCTGATCAGCCTGCGCTCATAGGCGGTGGTCTCGTCCAGAGCGTTGGCCCCGCTGACCTGCTTGACGAAGGCAGAGAAGGCTCGGCCCTTGGTGCGGACTTTCTTCTCCTTGGCCAGCTGCATGATGTCGGGCACCTGGATGGTGTTCGCGGTGGCCAGGACCGGCGTCTTGGCCACGTGCGTATCATGGAGCTTCTCTTTCAGCTCCACGGGCGTGATGCCGGGGAAGTTGCTGCGCGCGGCGGCGTGGACCTCGTCGTAGGTGAATGTCTCTTTTTCGGGTGCCCGGTCTACTACTTTTCGGGCCAGCTCCGGAGAGATAGCCGCGATCTCATCCACGGTGTATTCGAGCGTCGGCATCCGGTTCTTGGCGCGAGCCACCCGGTCGGCGTTGGCGCGCTGCTGCTCGTTCTGGTTCGCTGGCTCAGCAGCTGCGCCAATAGCAGCGTTCAATACGCGCGTGTCGAAGTCCTCTTGGCTCTCGGCCTGCAGATCCGTCTCTTCAAAACTGGGCGGCGAATATCCACGGTCGCTCTGGTCGGTGAGCCGGGCCACGTCGCCCAGGGGCTGGGTCTCTTCGCCATAAAGACCAGCGCCTTGCCGATACGCGCGGTCCTCGTTGAACATCTGATCAAAGGCAGATGCGTCCTGCTCCAGGGCCTCGCGCTCTTCTTGTACACCTCTACCCGTTTGTACGGCGCTACGCACGCCTGCGGCTGAGCCAATAGGCATACTCAGGGAGAAGCCAACCACAAAGCTTTCCAGGTATTCTTTCATAGCTCCCTGATCAGCAGGGGAGATCTCTTGACCGGCTTGATAGCGCTCCAGTGCAGACTGGCCTACCTCCACGGTGCCCTCTTCCAGGCCCGAAGCCAGAGCAATGGCTGATGCTCGCCGGATGCCCTCCTTGGTGGAGAGCATGGTTGCGCCGCGCTTCACCAGCTCGGATGCCGACGCTCCCGCTAGAGACTTAATGCCCGGGACGGCACCCAGCAGCGGATACAGCAGGCCCTCCATGGACCCAGCCAACAAGGAGAGCGAGGCAGCTTTGAAGGTTTCGATGTCATTGGGGTCTGTTATGTCTTTTTCATCGATCTGGCTTTCCACAAAGGACCGAAACATCGTGGGCCACAGAGCCAGAGCCGTAGCGCCCACACCAGCCGCCAAGGCGGCAGGGCCGGTTATGGGCAGTGTGGCGACGCCCAGGCCCACACCCGCCGCGAGACCCATCTCTACGGCGCTCTCCCCGGCTTTCTGGGGCAGGTAATCAGTAAAGAAATTAGAGGCTGCGCCCGTACGGTCACCACGGCTCCACTGGTCGCCTAGCTGCTCAAAGGTGACGTTATATTTGGCTCGCTCGGCGGCTTCGGCTCGCTGGGCTGCGCCGCTCTCCAGATCTTCTTTGGATCTGAACACTGCCGCGCCAACAGCTTCGTCGATGCGTGATAAACCTTCGACGTTGGCTCCAAAGCCCTGAGAGAATGAGCCCCGGTCGATGTCGGGGAAGAGGTCTGGATACTGCGCCACCATGTCCGGGTCTGGATCACCCGCATTAGGCAGGATATTAGTGTTCAGCTCCCATTGGATCTGCTCGTGCGACATCTCATCCGGGAATTCCATGACCCCGAAGTTTTGTATCTCATAAGTTTTGGCCATGAAAGCGGCTCGCTATCTTGAGGGCATCACAAAGTGTCCGCGTTCGTTCTTCTGGGGAGCTTGTCTCCCGCCTCCGCCTCCGGGAGCGAGATTTCGCTTATATCCAGCGATAATCCGGTTCTTTTCTGTTGGAGATCGATCTCCCAGAGCCATCCGGAAATCTGCCTCAAAAGCTGCCCAACCCTTGCCGTCAGAACTCAAGCTGGTGTCCTTACGAACCTCCGCGAAGATCTTGTCTATCCTCCCCTGTTCCCTCTGCTCGGCAACGGTTCGTGCTTTCCCCAGCGCAGCTTCTGCCGAGATGTTCGCGATGGTAAGCCTGTTCTCGGTTGCCTGCGTCGCTATTCTTTCGCTGCTATCTATGCCCGCGCCCGCGATATCCTGCCTGCTCCGCCGCTCGCGCTCTCTATCAACAGACTTGGACGCGCGATCCAGATTACTCTGCATGTTTCTTTCTGTAAGCGCCCGGGCTCTCTGGGATATCCCGGCATTTGCGATCTGCGCCGCCATGACCTGCTGGCTGTTTTGCACCTGGGCTGCATGCGCTGCCTCGCGCCCGGCCTCCTGAACCTTGTAGCCCGCCATCTTGAAGGCGTTCTCGGCTTTTGTGTTCTCGTTGTCTCTAGCCTCGGCGCTGATCAGCCCCTGGGCGTATGCTTGCGCCGTAGCCTGCATGTGGCGGTCGCGAGCCATGCGCGCATCGTCCAGGCTGTCCCGGGCATCACCCAGGCGCTCGCCACGCCGATTAGTGTCTGTCATCCGCATAGTAAGATCGTCCATACCCACGCCTGCGCCAGCCGCGATGTTGGTAAACGCATCTGAGCTTTTGCCAGCGGCCATGGCGAAACCAGCCTTGGCTAGAGAAAGCCAGGGGTTCCTGTCCCTGTCGCGCTCCAGGCGATCTGCCCGCTTGTCCAGGCGCACCTCGCGCTTAGCGTAGGGATCAGGCGCGCCACGGAGCTTGGCCAGCTGCGTGTCGATGGCCTCTTGCTGTTTCACGGCGTTGGTAAGAAGTGTCTGTTCAGGAAGAGACCCAGGTACATAGGCTCCCACAAGATTAGGGGTGATGGGCGCGGTCCCGGCAGGTTGGCCTTCTTGGTAGTTAGCCCAGGCTTGTCTGGCATCGCCATAGGCTGTCTCAGCGGGCGACAGGGGCGGCGGTATGTTTATGCTGGCGATACCGGAATTGATGTCCTTGCCAAACAGCGCCTTGTCAACGTACGGATCATTTCCACTAACGAAATAAGGGTTCACCGACAGATCCGCTCGCTGCGGCATGGGTGCATAGTCAGGCATGTGCGCGCCCACGTTGGTGGGTACAACGGCGGTGCCTACCGGAGCGCTCACGGCGTTCGCAACCGCTGTTCTTCCTTGCCCTGCGGCCAGGGCTCGTTGGCGTGCCATCTCCCGCTCAATTCGGGCCCTGGCTGGATCGAAATAAGTCGTGGGAGCTAAGTTTGATCCGGTACGCGCGATTCCCAATGACGACTTCGGTGACGACGACGACGTTGAGGCCAGTTCAGTCAGACGCGCCTTTTCTTTCTGCCTAGCGGCCAGTTCAGATAGTCCCCCCGCTTGAAATCCCCGGACCGAACCGCCACCAGCAAATCCGCGCTGAGTATTGCCCGGCAAGCGTTGAAGACCACCGTTCGACACGATGCCCTGCTGCGGCGAGGCCATCTGCTGCTGTTGCTGAGACGGCTGCATCTGCGGCTGCTGTGGCTGCTGCTGCTGCCCCTGCGCGGGCCCTTGCTGACCCTGTGGCTGTCCAAGGGACATGATCCCGTTCTGCGGGGCCTGCTGGTTCATGATTGAGCGCAACAGATCCTCTTGTACCGTGGACTTGGGGGGCTCGGCCTGCTCGGCCTGAAACCGCTGGCGGAGATCTGCCCGGCGTTTGGCCTCCGTGGAGACCAAGAACAACGGCATCTGACCCGAAGGCTGCTGCATCTCATTGGCGATCTGCTGATCACTGAGATCCTTGAGGGCCTCTTGCTGCTGGATGAGATTGGTCATATCAGCTCCCCATGAATGCGTTGGCTAGGCTCAGCCCGCCGACACCCAGGCCCAAAAGCTGGCTGGTGCGGCTCGGCGGGGCCGCAAAACTCTGCGTTGACTGCTGCGGCGTCGTCGGCACGCCGTGCAGGATGCCGCTGTAGAAGTCCAACTGATCCCGCTCGTGGCCGCGCTGGTTGATGAAGTCCTGGTAGCCCATGTCCATACCGGCTTGCGCCCGCTCATCATAGATGCCGCCAATGCCAGCCAAATTACGTGCTCGCGCCACCCGCATGTCATCGCCCGCTTGGCCCTGCTCCAGGAGCCCCGAAGCGGCGCTCACGCGCCCCGCCTGTTGGTCTAACGCCCGGGCCTGATTGCCCGCGAAGACATCTCGGTTCAGGCCGCGATTGGCCAGAATGCCTGCTCGCTCCTGATCAAAAACACCTGCGCCAGACTGATAGGCCTGGGCCATGCCGCTTGCGTCCAGCTCGTTGCGCTGCTGGCTCAACTCGCGCTGAGCAATGGCGTCCACGATGCCTCGCCGGGTGCCCGAAAAAGCCCCTGCGCTCACGGCGTCAGAGTTGCGCCGGAGTTGGTCTTCCCCGAACCGCTGGGTCAACCGGTCCTGTTGCGCGTCCAGGACGTTCGTGATGTATGGGTTCATGTACTGACTGGCCACGCCAGGGTCTGTGAAAGAACCCAAGTCTGAGAACTGACCCTGTTGCGCCAGATCCGGCGCGTTGGCCACGCCCGTGAGCGCACCCGTTGCGGTGCCGAACTCGCCCGGCATCGATCCTTGGGCGTTGGTCCTCAGCGCGCCGAAGCCAGCTTGCGTGTCACCGCCGAGACCGGCAAGGCGCTGGCCCGGATAAGGCGTATAGCCTTGGGTACTGGCCGAAGCCGTGCGGCTCAGCAGGTCTGTGAAATATGGCGCGGCATATTCCGGGAGGCTCGCCTGCTGGATCGTGGTGGTGCTGGGCTGTTGGCCCCCGCTGCCGTTGTCTTTACCCATGTCTGGTCTCCTGTGCCGAAGTCTCCGGCAGCTTAAACATACGTTCGCACATGATGTACGGTGTCTCCCAGCCGTGCCCTTTCAGGAACCGCATCCAGCCGTGACGGCCCACCAATTCCAGCCCTCCGCACTCATTCAGTTTGGCGAATTGCTCCAGGGCGTCAAGAACCTCATCAATCCAATCGGCCATGTTGTCGCCAGCCAGCCAGTTGATGACCAGCATTCGCTTCTGGGTGTAGGCTTTGATGTGCGACACCATCGCGCCATCCAGGCCTCCGCTCTCGTTGAAAATCATCCAGAGCTGATGGTGGCCAGCCTCGATGCTCTCCCAGACGGCGTCCATGGTCTCCCGGCCACCGGAGCGCGCGACCACAGGGGCCAGCAGCCCCCGGACGTCGGGCTCCACCGCAGCGTAGAGGTCATGCGGGACCAAATAGACCCTGGTTGCCTCAACACTCATGCGGTCTGTCTCCGCAGCTCGTCCAAGGCCGGTTCGCCCACCGCAGCCACCGTTTTCTTGGGCAAGATGTACTCGCCGTCAGAGACCTTGATGTCTTCCACTGGCTGACCGTCTTGGGTGATCTGCGCGGGAATGCTGTCGGAAGTACCGGTGCCTGGGCCCGCAATCGCGCCGCCGGGGGGCAAGGAGCCCAGGCCACCGGCACTGCGCTCGTCTCTGGAGGCCTCAGCGATGACGCCCTCGCGCAGCTGCGCAAAGGCTTCCTTGCCATAGACCTGCACGAAGACCGAGATGGCCTTCTGCGGCTCCGGATGGTTGCCCATGACGGCCTGAATAGCGCCCATGACGATGGGATCATCAGGGGAGGGCATTTGTGTCTGTGGTTCCATCATATCCCCGTCTCGTGGCCGAAGTCCATCACTGGGTAGCGATTTCCGTTTTCGTCAGGGGCCGACATCTTGAGCTCAACGCCCTTGCTCGCCGCCCGCGCAACATCCTGCACCTGGAAGTTTCCAGCTATCTCCGGGGCTGCCAGTTGGGCCTGATACTTGGCTTGGATTGCCTTGGCAAAGTCTGGCGAAGCCTGCTCCGAAAGACCCATGTCCCGGATCTTGGTCTGCACTTCGGGCTTCAGGTTTTCAACGTAACTGTTCTCGGCCAGCCACTTTAGTACGTCGTCGTGAGGCTGAGTGCCTTGATTAAGCGCCTTGACCATTGCCCTGTTGGGAACGCCGTTGCCCAGCTCTTCCATATTCAGTCCATACTGACTGGAGTAGCCGCCAGAGACCAGATCCTGCACCATGTTGCGGTACATATCGCGGTCGCCCATGCGCGTTCCCACGGGCTCTCCTGCCACAATGTTGTTACGCATGCCGCCCAGCGTCTCGCCGCGCCACTGCGACTGCTGCGCCTTCACTTCGCGCGGATCATTGTCGTGCATATGCGCCCCTCGGTAGCCAATATACGCGAGCATGGCGGCGGCAGCAGCCGGTCCCATGGTGGTGATGGCGCTGGCCACACCGGGGGACAAGGTTCCCACCCCGGCTGCGGCTTCAGCCGCTGTCAGGCCTGCGGCGGATTGCGCCGCCGTAAGGCCCGCTGTTGCGCCCGTCGGAAGCGTACTTATCATGCCACTGGCTGTCCCCGGACCTGCTCCAGGGACAGCAGCGCCCGCGCCCATGCCGCTGTAGCCCATAGTGCCCTTCGCCCCTGCGAGGGGCGCGGCGGAGGCGGACGTGCCAAAATCGCCATACATGGAGGAGCCGCCCCCGGGGGCGGGGGCGGACGTGCCAAAATCGCCATACATGGAGGAGCCGCCCCCGGGGGCGGGGGCGGACGTGCCAAAATCGCCATACATGGAGGAGCCGCCGCCGCCCCCGGGGGCGGGGGCGGACGTGCCAAAATCGCCATACATGGAGGAGCCGCCGCCGCCCCCGGGGGCGGGATACCCCGCTGGGGTTGAGGGAGGTAAGCCGTATGCCGCTGGATCTGGCCCCAGAGAAGGTAATCCCTGCATGGAGGGGTGGGCTTCCGCCATCTTAAGTGCTTCGACAGAAAGACCTGACCCGTCCGCAGCGCCGCCTATGCCTAGCGAAGATGTGTCTCCGAAAATGCTCTTATAGGTGTCCGTCCCTTTGATGCCTTCGATGCCCAGGTCGACCAAGCTCTTCCCGTCATCGCGGAACATGCTGGTCGCCGTGTTGGCGAGTTTGAAGGCCGGGATGCCGAGAGCCAGCGCAGAAGCTGCTATGTCGTAGCCGCTGGAGCCGCCTCCGCCCGTGGGCGGGGCTATCGCGCCGCTGCCGCCGCCGTAGCCGTAGCCGCCGCCCGGGACTACGCCGCCCGGGAATGTGGATCTGGGATCATTGAAGCCGTAGTCGAACTCGCGCTGGGTGCCGTGTTGGTAATCTGAAGGAGCCGGGGTGTAGCTGGCCGGTCCACCCAGGGCAAAGCCCCGGCGCTCGTCGCCGTCCACATAGTCAAGGAAGCTGCCCAGGCCCTCGTCTTGAGGATCTGAAGCAGAACTAAAGCTCGCCAGCCCAGCAGCCATGGCCTGCTCGAAGGTGTCGTCGGACTGTAGCCGCATACGCTCGTTCCTTCTCTGGCCTACGGCGTCGATACCGTGACCGTGCCTACTGCTCCCGTGCCCACCGTTGTCCCTGCGAAAACATCCCCGGTTCTGACGATCCGCAATGTTCCTCCGTCAGAGAATACAGTGCCTACGCGCAGATTACCACCATGCTCTTGAGTATTAGTCAGCGATATTTCAGTGAAGGTGCGCTGGCGGACCGCATTGAGCACGTCGAGGCCGTGTTCGACCGCCGACACCAGTTGGTTCAGATACCGCTCCGTCACTTCCCGCCGTGGCCGGGGCAGCTGCGGTATGACAAGGCTTATGTCTACTGGGGAGCGCGCCACTACTGCCGCCCGTCCGCTCGGATCTGGAGCCTGGGTGTGCCTTCGCGCCACATGACGCCTGTGGCCGTTTTCTCGATCTTGTAGACGAAAGATCGGCCTCTGACGCGAACGGAGACCTCTTCGGTGTAGGTCTCTGGGCTCGTGCCCGTCCGAGTTATTGTGCTGGTGCTGGCGGTCCCCGGCGTACTGCCCGGCTGGGCCTTCGGGGTCAGCGAGATAACAACCGCTGGGCTCGCGGCGGAAGAGCCGTCAAAGGTCACGTCAGGAACAAGACGATCCGCGAAGGCAAACTGGTAGCCGTCGCCGGGGAAGACCTCAAAAGCAGAGCTCTCGGCGTAGGCGTTGATGGCCGTGACTGGATCGGTGGTGCCGTCATCCACCCCCGTCTCGTGGTTATAGAGCTTGTTGTCCGTATACGCGCCGATGGGCGCGGTATTGAACCCGCGATCTATCCACGCAGTGCGCGCCAGGGTGCCTGGATACCAGATGTCCTGCTCGAAGTTATAGGTCACGCACCGGTCAATCTCGTCCGAAGAGGTCGGGTAGAACCATGTCACCTCACTTTCTCCGCGATTGATACCGGCGAAGACCTTGAGCGCCTGATTTTCATTAAGATTGGAGAACACGTGGCTCCTGAGCGAACAAGGCAAGGTCCGCACCGTGCCGTCATAGACAAAGAAGTTATCCCGGCCCATCCAATAGGTCACCTCGTCCACCTCGACGGCGGCGTTGGGGCCTACAATGCTCGTGTTGGAGGAGACCAGCTCGATGCCGAAGAAATACGGTGCACCAACGTAGCTCACGATGTTCAGCGAGCTATCCGTCCAGACCAGGATACGATGGCGGACCACTAAGCCGGTGATTATCTCTGAGCCCACGTTCACGCGCAATGAGCCCGCTGACCTGTCGGTGTCTTCCGTCCAGAGCGTTAGGCTCTCGGAGTGCGCCCAGCGGATCAGCAGCGTGTCTTGAGTGCCTATGGCGTCGGAGGGGTCACAGGCCAGGGCCATAAGATGCTGGCTCTCCGGGATCATCAGGAGCTCTCGGGCCACGGTCGGTGTGCCGTCCGCTCCGGAGAGCGAAGAGAGCGCCACGGCCCGCGCCGCCGCCCCACCAGAGGTGTCCCAGTAGTAGATGTTCCCGTTCCGAACATTGGCCACCAAATCTTCACCGAAATTGACCAGCGACCAGATGCGCAACTGATTAGTGATCGCCGTCGCCTGCGTTGAGGCTTCGCCCCAGGCTTCCGCGCCCCAGGTGTCCGCTCCCCAGCCCGTGCCTACCACGGCGGTGTCCACGCCGATACTCAGCTGATAGGCCGCGACCACGGACGCCCCTCCCTCCGTGGCGTCCGTTCCCGTGGCCGTAGCGGACATGGTGACCGTGTAGGTGTCGTCGTCGGTGACGCTGTCGATAACATATTCAGCATTCATGACGTCAGCGGTTAGGGTGCCATCAGAGCTGGTTGCCCCTGAATACGTCACATAGTCTCCCGCCGCCGCGCCGTGCGCGGTATCCGTAACCGTGACCTCCGCCGAGCCAGCAGAGATGCTAAAAGGATCTGTGTTGATCGTGGACGTCGATCTGATAGGCGTCAGGTCGTTGTAGACCCCGCCTTCCTCGGCGTAGAGCTTGATATGCGTCCCCATGCCAATGCGGTTCTCGCCATCCAGGCTCGTCCAGGGAAACAGGCTCCGGCAAGTACCAACAAAAACATCAGTGATGTACGCTGTCCAGCCGCCTATGCTCTCCGGAAAACCACGGCGAAAGCGCACCATGTCGCTATCGAACCAGCCTGCGGTGTTCTCGTAGTCAGTGCCTTCTTTGTCCACCCCAGGCTGGAACTTGAGTTTGATGAACGGCATTACTTCCTGTCCTTGTCCTTACACACTGCCGCCAGCGCGGCGTTGTGCTCGATTATGCCCCGGACAGTCTCAGGCGTGTCACCCTTGCGACTGTAGCCCAGTGGCTCATCCCAGATGCAGCTACTGCTCGTCTCGATTGTTGGGGTCTCTACCGCGCTGCACCCCACCGAGATAAACAGGACTGCGCCTAGCCAGACGCCGCGCCTCCATGGCTCTCTCAACATTGGCTAAACCCTCCTGCATCTGCTTGGCTGATTGCCGTATCATACCGCTGTCAACGTCGCGCTGCCGCTCGGCCATCCTGGCCAGGATATTGCCCAACTTTAGAGCACCCGACAGGACAGACAGCAGCCCGCCGCTGAAGACTTTGGACAGTAGGCCCAGCATCAGAAGCCATAATCCTTTTCAATATGGCCGTTGACGCCCCGGATGATCGTCGGGATGTACCGGGTCATTTCTGGTTCGGGATGTAGACGCAAAGGATCTTGGCGACCTTGCGGATGAAGCCCATCGCGCCCGTGGCGTCGTCGGGGATGATCTTGGCGACCATCTGCACCACCTTGTAAATGCCGAAAAAGATTGCCGCCGCAGTCGCGGGCAGAGCTACCGTTACATCTTCCATCACTTCACTCCTTCTGTCAAAGTTTCCAAGGTGCGGCGTATCCAGCCGCGCCCGTATCGTCCGAAGTTATCCGTCGAAGTATAGCGCATTATGCGATCCAGAGCCACCTCGCGGGACAGGACGTAGCCATCCCCTTGAGCAGCCGCCAGGGCCTGTAATGTGACCGGCCCTATTTGACCGTCTGGTGTCGTTCCCACGGCGTCCTGGAGATACTTGATAGCTACCCCCGGCCCTTGGTTCACCGCGCAATCAAAGATCATGACCGCTAGGCTCCAGGGCATCTGAGCACAGCGGCACTTATCCCAGTAGTCGGCTCGGTAGATCTGTTTGGCCGTGGTCAGGGTCATATTCTTGATGTCGCGGCCAGGGTAGGCCCTCCGAGAGATGCCCCACTTGGTCTCGCCGCCTGGGTCCACGGGGTCATCGACGTACCCGCCCTCGTGGCCGATTATCAACTTAAATGCGCGATCAAACATCAGAGCGTCAGCCTCTCGTCTTTCCATCGACCGTTTTTGTTGCCCGCGCCCAGGAAGCACGACATACCCAGCTTCACGTTATTCATAATCAAGGACCACCCCGCCTTGTTTGGGTTCAGCCAGAGAGTGATCACATAGTCGCTGGGGATCTTTTGCGCGAACGTGAAGGCCTTATCTTCGCCCTGCTTTTTCAGCACCCGCTCCATCTGGATTGTTGCCAGGGGTGTCACGCAGGCGATCATGTTTGGCCGCTCGTGGGCGTCAACGGCGGCGGCAATCGCCCACCCGGCAAAAAGTGCTGTTATGAGAATTACTGCTCGCCAGAACATTTCAACCTCTCTTTCTTACCCCGGTAACATCTCCAACAATATATTGGCCGTACCAACACTGCCTAGAACTAGGGTGGCGATTGCTAGCCAGACCATGGTGCGGCGACTGGCCCGCTCGGGCCTTTGACAGGCCGTCCATGAATAGCTGGTTCTGGGTCTCGCCATCGCGGACCGAGCAGGTGATGCTGAAGTCCTCAATCAGGATCACTTTACGGCAGACGGCGACCAAACGCCTGTCCATCTGAGCGAGGTGAGCCTGTGACTTCTCCCCGAAATACGGCACTAGAGCCAGTCCTTTACGAGGTTGGCAGCGCCGAGGCCGGCCAGTATCAGGCCGGCTATGGTGAGGTTGCGCGAGGTTTTCTTGGCTTTCTCATCGTGCATAGCCCGCCGCTCCTGGCGGATGGCCTCGGTCTTCGCCAGATGGGCGTTGATGTTGGCTAGACAGGTAGCTGTTGTCCGGCGATGGTCTTCCACATCGGCCTCGGTATGGTCTACCCTGGTGTGCAGTGTCGCGGCATTATCTGTCAGCATTGATCTGGTATCCTGGCTATGCCGCAACGCCTCACCGGCTGTGATCTCAGTCATCGTCACGGCTCCTGGGTTAAGTCAACTCAACGGGCAAGTATGATTCCATGTCATCGGTGTCGCCAAGCTCTGCCAGCGCCGCTTCAGCGACGGGCGGCAGATCCCTCAAAGCAACCTTCTTAGCAGCTACGTCAGTTTTATCTAACCCAGTTGGGTGAACGCCTTCATCAGCCAGTTGATACTCCAGATCAAGCTCCTTGAGTTTAGCATTACGATCACCACGGATTTCCTCCAGCCGTTCTACACGGGCTTTGGGTAGACGCCATGCGTGGGTCTTCAGGTCTTCTGCGCTGATCTCGACCATCAACGTATCGGCATCCGGTACGACCTCTTCCTTTGTGATGACGCCATCAGCGTCACGTTCAGCGGGGATGGTAGCTGCCTTCACAGCCTCTGCGATGATACCGCTGACTGATCCGGCGTCACCGACTACGGTTGTGGTGCCGTCTGCGTTCAAAATTATCTCGTTACTCATTTTCTAATTCTCCGAAAAATACAACCATGCAGGTGGTGGCACTCAGGCTGCTGGTGCCGATGGAATATGTACTGACGTTGGTCTTAGTGGGAAGCTGGTTCCCACCGGCAATCGGCACAGCCACCCTGCCATTAGCCCCCGCAAAATAAACATAATCATCAGTCTTGAAGGGGACGCCAAACTCAAATAGGTACTGCCCTGTCGCGGTATAGGTATAGGACTTGATGTTGTACGAGGCTATGATTGCTGAGGTATCGACATATGCCCAAGCCTTCGCCTTAGACAGATCAACACCGGCTGGCATTTCATTAGCCAACCCCCGCACCATCTCGTTAACCTGACGCTGATCAACCGCCGGTGCCGTGACGTATGCATTGGCGCTGTTCTGTTCAGCCCGTAGGTCGCCCCAGAGCTTGCCCTTCTCGCTTGCGCCACTATTAACAGTGGGCTTGCTGTCTACAACCAGCCCGTCGAATATGGTGATGGCATCTGTCTGCGTAACCAGCACCTTGCCCGTCAAAGGATCGACATCGACATCAACTACGGCGTCGGTGCTGCCAGATTGCAGCAGACATTCAGCAGAGGCGACGAACATGCCTTTTTCTGCATCGTACATCTGGCGGATTTGAGTGTCTGTTGGAACTGTTGCGGATATTCTCAAAAGAGAAATAGTTCCTGTATCCATACCACGATCTGCTGCCTGACGATCCCCAATGTAGATAGTGGCAGATCCGTCAACGTGGTCGTCAGTTGTTCCAATGCCACCATCTTGTCCAGTCTGAACACCATCAACATAGATAGTGCCAAGGTCGCCGTCACGATGCGCTACAATAAAGTGCCATTCATCATCATCAACAAGTGGAGCCGCAACGCCTGCTATATCAATATCAGCAGTTCCGCCTGCATCATAAACCGTAAACTCTGCTTTTCCAGTCGATGCTATGTATAGCAGGATAGAATGTTGAGCATTACTGCTATTACAACGATGGAATATTTGTTGATGCCCTGCGTTACTGGTTCCTTTATACCAAACCGCTATTGAGAATGTTGTTCCGAAATCAAAGTCAGCATCATATGCTCGGCTCAAATAATTCGTACCATCACTAAACCCGCTATACCCCATCAACTCCGCACCGGATTCCACCGCCGCTTCAGTCACAGTTCCGTTTTCAGTGAGGGTGTTGGCCTTGTAGCTGCGATCAACAGTTTTGCTGTTGGCCAGCCATGCACCACGGATATCGCCAACCATGTAGCCGGTGTTATAGGCACGGGTGATAACGGATGTCAGAGATTTGGTCTGGTTAGGTTGAATTTTGCTCCGCACAAAACTCAACCCATCCGCCGAAGCAACAGCCAACATATTGCCTCGACTAGACATACCATTGTCTGGGATCAAGGCATAAGGCGAAGTTGTATCTCCCCAAGCCACGCCCTGATTGTTAAAGGCATCATCGTCTAGTTCTAGTTCAGAGCCTATGAGCACTCTAGCAGTGGTATCCGCTTGGTAGACACGGTCCTGTGCAAAGGCAATGCCCTTAACGGCAATAGCGGTCCCGCCACCAGTCTCAAAGTTGCCTGTACCGGACATGTACCAATAGATGTCACTACCCGAACCGTAGGTGCCAGCAAATACAGGCATTGGACCACCAGTTAGGGGGTCTCTCACAAAACCACGTGAGATGCCAGCAGTAACTGATTGAACAGAGTTATCATTCAATGCCGGTGTCGTGCTGGTGGACAACGTGCGGGGCCAGCCAACCGTTCGTTCAGCCCATGCGCCAGAATGTGGATCAATAATGCTGATGCCGTCTTCAGAGCCTACGATGATGTAGCCCATACAAGCCGCCACAGAAGTTGGCGTTGCAGCGCCGGATAGCGTGACGGTTCCCAATGGCGTGGTCGATGGCGCACTGCTGGAGACTTCAGTTAAATCCCAAATATTGACTTGGGTATCTGCGCCAGCATCTTCGATGGTGACCAGCATCAGGCTGGAATACAGCGATGCCACGCCCCATTTGC
>Ga0233429_1001231_pt1 | contig 32510 bp, 29 predicted proteins | sample SI_118_April2016_3_FD_179879 | JGI IMG/M metagenome (GOLD analysis project Ga0233429, IMG submission 179879) | Seawater microbial communities from Saanich Inlet, British Columbia, Canada - SI_118_April2016_135_MG | ecosystem: Environmental > Aquatic > Marine > Inlet | place: Canada: British...
ATTCCGGACCCGCCATATTCTCGCCGCACTATTCACTCCAGAGGAATTACGAACCCAGTCCATCAGCGAATTACAAAAAAACAGAGAGTATTTTTTCATCAAAGCAGAAAGAAAAATAGACGACATAATTAAAGAGCTGAAAGAAGGTGCGGACTTTGAGGAACTGGCAAAGCAAAAGTCGGATGACGAAGGCAGCAAAGATAACGGTGGAGACCTGGGCTTCATTTATAAAGGCGTCTTCGACTCGGCTTATGACGAAGCAGTCTCAAAATTAAGCCCTGGCGAAACCAGCGGAAAAATAGAAACTCGGTTTGGATTCCACGTCGCCCAACTCATTGAAAAACATCCCTCTGAGCTGGCACCCTTCGATGAAATGGAAAAAGCTATTCAAAAATATCTTTTTACGGAAGAAGCTAAAAAACTGGTAACCGCTTATGTCAATAGCCTGAAAAAACAAGCGCAGATTGAAAACTTTTTCCAATAGACTTGGGGCAAAGCGTAAAAACTTATCAGGTTGCTTTGTTTGAAGGTAATCAACCTTTTCCGAAAATTGTTTCCAGCTTTCTTTTTAAAGTTTTTTTATCGAGTGGCTTAAGAAGATAATGAGAGATTCCAGTTTTTGCGGCTGAAATAATTTTTTCTTTCTCATCTTTTGTAGTCAAAAGTATAAAAGGGATCGATTCATAAATAGAATTGGATTTTAGTTTCTCAAAAAGTTTCACTCCATCCAGATTGGGCATTTCCCAATCCGACACCACCAGATCAACTTTTCTTTTCTGCAGATATTTGAAAGCCTCAATTCCATCTTGCGCCTCAACAACTTTTTTAAAGCCCATTTCCTTCAAGGTTTCCACCATGAATTCCCTTTGAAAATCTGAGTCTTCCACCAATAAGACTATCAAGTCTGAGTTCATAGTTATATTTCAGCTTCGAGAACAATTATTTCATAACCGGCACAAAGCCTTGAGGAAGAAAGCCTCGGCCTCACGCCTAATTGTTTCTGAATTTTTCCAGGTGACCCAACACCTGATCCAAGGTCTGGGGAGGAATATATTTTCCTGCCAGATTTTTCCGAGCCGCAACCCCTGCTTCATGAAACTGACCCATTTCTTTTTTATCCGGAAGATCGACCCACTCCACGCCATTATTCTCTAAAACTTTACGGGCTTTTATATTGTCTTGCTGAATGAGTTGGACCAGTTCCTGCAGGCACTCGGCACCAATTTTTTTCACAGCCGCTTGATAGGGTTCAGGAAGTTTTTCAAACTTCTTTTTGGAGATCAAAACCCCTCCGGTTGCATAACCCATGCGCAGTCGGGTAACGTGCTTCACTTTAGTAAACCACTGCAATGCCAGAGCCCCTTGGGTGGAGGAATAAACCGTATTCACCATACCCGTCTGTAAAGAAAGCAAAACATCTGTTATGGAAAGAGGAATTGGCTGAACCCCCATCCCTCTATACGCCTGTTCCACCAGCGGGTCACCTTCCCACAGCCAGGGTTTGGACTGGCGGAGGTCTTCCACAGACTTAATGGGATCCTGGGAAAAAAAATGAACCCAACCTACCGGAACCCAGCCCAATAACACATAGCCTTTATTCTCATATCGGTCTTTAAAATGAGCATTCATTTTGTCATACACATGCTGGATTTCTTCATCCGTATCAAACAAGAAAGGAAGATCGAGAACCCGTACTTCGGGCAAAATCGCCCCCAGTCCCACGCCCGTGAATCCTGCACCATGAAGTTGACCGATCCTCATTTTACGAATCACGTCTTTTTCATCCCCAGATACGCCCCCCGCATAAAAACGAAACGCCACATTTCCATCGGTGGCCTTTTTGACTTTTCCGTTAAAGGTATGCATGGATTTCATCCAGGAAGACCCTTCGGGAGCCAGAGTAGCAAACTTGATGATATGCTTTTTACCGGCCTGTGCCGGGCTCACCCCTATGGCGCATAACAAAACCGCAAACAAAATAAGGCAACGGGTCAGGAAATTAAAATAATTCATCAATTTGATCCAAAAGTTGGGCGGCTTTTTTACGGGCCACTTCATTGGCGAGACGTTGCTCGGGAAACAGATTGGGCGGAGCCTTCACAACCGCTTGCAACTGCGATTCAAATAACTTCCTGTCCTGATTCTGCACCGCATAGGTTTTGGCAAACAGATAACGCACCAGCAAATATTTATTATCGGTCAGTTCCAGTGCTTTTTCAAAATGTTGAAGGGATTTCTCCGGATTCCCTCCCAGCATTTTACTGCGTCCGCCATAAAAAGCGCCGAGAAACCAATGCGGTCCGGCGTGGTGAAAAGCGGGGTTTAACTCAAAAACTTTTACCATCAAACTTTCCAAACGGGGAATATCGGCAAAAGCTTCGACAGAGTCCAGGTTCTGCATCAACCAGCTTCCCCAACATTGCCCCAGCCAGAATAAAGCGGGCTGGTGCGAATCCTCTACTTCATTTAGCGCGCGCGACCACTCGTCCAAAGAGAGGCCCTCCCATTTTTTTCTGCCCGTCCTGATAATAGTCGCGCTCAGGGCATATTTCTTACCCCTCTCATATAATGAGGAAGCTCGATCGGGTTCCGTATCTTCTAGAAAGCTGAATGCGTAACCGCAAAATCCTTCAGCGAGATTTTCCAGGATCCAGGTATTTTCCGGGTCCTGCTTGAGGAGTCCTTCCAGCATTTTCAAATTAGCAGGGATGGCTTTTTGGGCGAGAACAGGATCTCTCTCCTCCTGCATGGCCTGGATTTGGCTCTCTACCAGCGGCAATGTAGCCTGAACTGCCATCCGGCTGGTAGAACACCCGGCTAACGCAAGAGCTAATAATAACAATACATAGAATCTCATGATTCAATCTTATCAGAACGACAACAGCCGAACGACTAATATTTTGACATGAAATGGCCCATTTGCTACCATCCACTTGCGGTGTAGCAATGCGCCATAACCCATGAGGCGGTGACCTCCTGATATTCGCCTCACCTGATTTTCAAAAATATAACCTCCGGTACCAATAAAATTGAATACCCAAGAACAGGATAGCGGTTGGATGAAAAAAGTTCTTTTTGTGCTGGGAGCAATATTTGTCGTGATAGGCATCATCCGGCAATGGCCGCTGGCAGGAAAAACCTATATGGAATTTATAGAGGGGAAGGGTTATCTCGCCCTCATGCTGGGTTTGATCATGATCGTATTGGGTTTCTCCGTTCCCCTGCTAATGGGCGACGAAGAAGACTCTTAAAACAACATTATTTAAAAAGGTGAACCATGAGCGACGAAGAAACAGAAGGTGAAGGATTTGTTTTTAAAGACAGCCGTTCCTCTCAAATTTCTGAAGATGAGGCTACAGATCAGGATGCCCAGGTAGAACCCGATGGACCTGCACCCGAACAGGCCCAACAGCCTTTCAAGATCGATTTCTCCACCTTCATCATGTCCCTGACTTCGTCAGCGTTTTATCACTTGGGTGACATCGCCGATCCGGAAACAGGAAAAACTGAAACCAATCTACCTGCCGTCCAGCAAACCATTGATATGCTGATCATGCTGAGAGAGAAAACGCAAGGCAACCTGAATGAAGAAGAAGCAAAACTGCTGGAACAACTCATCTATGAATTACAGATGAAGTTTGTGGCTAAAACGAAAAAATAAGCCACCCCATGTCCCTAAAGACAGATAAAAATGGAATGTTCATCTTTGGCATGACCAATACCGATGAACTGGGCGGCTTTTTAAAGCATAAGTTTTCCGAAGAGAAAATTCAGCAAGCCTACGACTATCTGGTCGAAGCCACAAAAGAAAAATCCCGCACCGAAAAAACAACCCCCCTGCGCATATTCTGGCACCACTTGAAAAGAATCTATAACGAAGGCGTACCGCCTTTGCAATGTCATCGGGGGTGTGACCACTGTTGTCACACAGGTGTATCCTGCACCCAACTGGAATGGGACGGCATCCTGAAAAATGCTGAAGAAAATGGTCTCGATCTCAATGCCATGATTGAACATTCACAAAGAACCATCAAAAAAGTCGATGAAGTTCTTAAATCCAATAAAAAACTCGATCAGGTAGACTGGCACAGACTGGTCATCAATCAACCCTGCCCGTTTCTGAGTGAAGAAGGTGCCTGCGAAGTCTATGAAGACCGCCCGTTAGACTGCCGCATGGTGGTAGCGTTCCGCGGAGTCTGCGAATCAAAAAAACTCGAACACGCTCAGCGAGGTGTGGTACTGGAAGAAGCGGTGGGTGCCACCGTTATCGCCAAACTACAGCACGACTTGACCCCTAAAATTAAACGCCGAAAATTCCGCGGCACACAGCCTATCAAACTACTGCAACACTGGCTCATTCTTTGGCGAGACAAACAAAAGAAATCTAGCAAGCAGTGACTCCTCGCAATAAAATGATACCTGGATTTTATTTTTAGTATCCGGAAAAATGAAGAACGCGCTTGAATGCAAAAAATACAAGTGGAATTTACATTTTTGGAATGCTTTAATATCTTGGATGTTATAGAAACATGCTTTGAGAGAGCTCCACTGATTTCAAGATTTCTCCAGATAAACCCTCGTTCAACCCAATATTCCATAAAGATAAATCGTCTTGGAAAATAAATGCCGAAAATAATTTATTTTGTTACTGAAGATTGGTATTTTTGGTCACATCGTCTTTCCTTGGCCCGGGCTGCTCAAAAATCAGGGTTTCAGGTAACCGTTCTTACACGTGTAAACAAATATAAAGACCTGATAGAAAGTGAAGGGTTCAACCTCATCCCCCTCGAGTTGGTCCGAAGCAGTAAAAATATATTTGTAGAATTGCTGTGTTTCTTAGAAATCATTAAAATTTTTCGTCGGGAAAAACCTGATATAGTCCACAATGTGGCTTTAAAACCAATTTTATATGGTACTTGGGCCGCAAGATTTTCGAGGGTTCCATGTGTTGTCAATTTATTCGCCGGAATTACCACTAAATTTCATGCGAAAAAGTGGAAATCTATTATTCTTGGCACCCTGGTGGATTTGGTATTTAGGTTTGGGTTTTGGAATAATAATGCTTATGCCATATTTCAGAATTCTTTCGATAGAAAAGCCTTCCTGGATAAAAACTTATTGTTGGAAGAAAATACCGGGATTATATGTGGGTCGGGAGTAAGTCTTACCAAATTCATAGATACCCCTGAACCGGATGGTTCCCCTCTCGTAATTTTAGCATCAAGAATGCTATGGGATAAAGGAGTGGGTGAATTTGTTGAGGCGGCAAAAATATTAAAAAATGAAAAGATCAGTTGCCGAATGATATTAGTTGGCAACCCAGACCCCGAAAATCCGGTTCCACTTCCTAAAGATTTAATATTAAAATGGCAATCTGAAGGCTGGATAGAATGGTGGGAACATCGTGAAGATATGCCTGAAGTTTTTTCTGGAGCAAATATAGTCTGTCTGCCTTCCTACCACGAAGGCTGCCCAAAAGTCCTTATTGAGGCAGCAGCATGTGGTCGAGCCTTGGTGGCAACAGACATTCCAGGTTGCAGGACAATTGTTCGTCATGATGAAAACGGCTTATTGGTCCCAGTTAAAAACGTTACCGCTTTGGCGGATGCAATAAAATTCCTCGTGCAATCCCCAAAAATAAGAATGCAAATGGGTAAAAGAAGCAGGGAAATAACAGTAGAAAATTTTTCCGAAGAAAAGGTAATCAAGGAGACCTTGGACGCTTACAACATGCTCCTGGAAAAAAGGAACGTTTAAAGTTTGTTTCAATAGACCAAAGGTACCAGAAATTAATAACAAATTTATTGGAAAAATATATGAGCTTCGAATCTAACGATAAAGACAAAGTAAAATCCACCTTTGAATCTGGCGCCCAGAAGTTTGACCGGATTTATGATCACTCTGAAAATAAATCAGTTTTTAACAGATGGTTAGATCGATCGTTCAGACAAGACATGTATTTAAGGTTTGAGCGAACTTTGGAAAATATTGGAACAAATGAGATTCATTCAATTCTAGATGTGGGATGCGGTTCTGGAAGATATTGCATTGAATACCTAAAAATGGGTAAAAAAGTAGTCGGCATTGACATGGCCTCAAACATGTTAAAAATTGCGCAAAAAAGTTGTTATGAAGCTGCACCGGATGGTGAAATTGAGTTTATTTCTGGCAATTATATGGAGCATCAATTTGAGCAAAAGTTTGATGCGGCTGTTTTAATGGGCTTGTTCGACTACATTGAGGACGCGGAAAGCATGCTGAAAAAGCTTAAGACAGATGTGAATAAATTAGTGATTGCCTCCTTCCCACGTTCTGACAACCTGCCGAATAAAATCAGGAAGTTCAGATATTTTTTTAAAAACTGTCCTCTTTATTTTTACTCCAGGGAACAGTTGGAGAGAATATTTCTTTCGATCGGTGTTGACAACTATACTATCAAGCAAACGGATCGAGAGTACTTTGTTAAGTTGCATTTAAAATCAACGGAACAGGTCTGATTAATGAAATACGCAGTTTTTTCATTGGATATTGAAGACTGGTATCATCTGGATTATTTTTCCGGAAAGGAATGTGATCGTTCCTATTCAATGCTTGATGGATTAGATGTCTATAGGGAAATACTGGAATCCTACGATATTCCTTCCTCCTATTTTGTATTAGGGGAAATAGCGGATTCTTTAAAAACCAATTTGAAAGAATTAAGTGAGCAAGGAAACGATATTGCCTCACATGGTTGGGGCCATGTCAGGCCGTTAACCATGGAAGTGGTTCCGTTTGAGTCTGAGATCAAAGCCAGCAAAGAAAAACTTGAAAATATTATTGGTAAGCAGGTTATGGGTTATCGTGCACCTTGTTTCAGTTTGGATAGAGAACGGCTTGATATTGTGAATAAGGTTGGTTATAAAATTGATTCCAGTCGGATCAAATTTACCAACCATCCTTTATATGGCGATTTGAATTTGGATGGCTTTCAACAAAATATTCCAGCTATTTACAGTTTGGACGACTTTTTTGAATTTGAAGTGAGCACCTTGCCTTTAGCTGGCAGGCAGATCCCTGTGTCCGGGGGTGGATATCTGCGCATTTTCCCCTGGATCATAATGAAAAAAATGATTGAATATTATTTGGAAAAAAATAATTTATTCACACTTTATATCCACCCGTTTGAATTATCTTCCCGTACCAATCCTGATTTTCCTGATGGAACTGCAGGGTCAAATAAGTTTCGCTTTTCACTGGGCCGATCTACGGTAATTAAAAAATTACATGCCTTGATTAAATTGATTCAAGAAAAGGGCTATCAATTCACTACATTTTCTGCGCTTAGAGAAAAAATGATCCATCAAAAAACATAGCGGTTACTGCGCGACCTGAAAAATGAGGACGCTTAAAACCAAATCCCCCTTATCAGGAGGAGGTTAATTTCCCCCAACTGCCGCCTCCGGGAGTACAAATTCTAATCCGTTCACCCGGTTCAACTTCCAGTTGGCATTTGCCTCCTACATCGGTGATCGACCCATCCTTTTTTATCAGCAGGTTTTTTCCTTTTTCTCCTGGCCCACCGCCTTGCATACCATAGGGAGCATAGACTCTGCGTTCTGAAAGGATGGCTACTTTCAGCGGAGCAAGAAATTCTATTTCTCTTATCACTCCATCTCCACCTTTAAACTTTCCTTCCCCTCCTGAACCTTTGCGAATGGAAAACTCACGCAAAAGGACTGGGTAGCGTTGCTCCAATACTTCCGGGTCTGTAATGCGGGTATTGGTCATATGAGTGTGCACGGCGGACTGACCGTGCCAGTCCGGTCCGGCTCCCGCGCCTCCGGCAATGGTTTCGTAGTAAGCGAAGTGGTCGTTTCCAAAGGTGAGGTTGTTCATGCACCCTTGAGAAGCGGCGCAGGCGTTGAAGGCTTTAAAGATGACATCGGTGATACGTTGAGAAGTTAATACATTCCCGGCCACCACCGCCGCATTGTCGGAAGGATCCAGCAGGGAATTCAGCGGAATCACCACCTCGACAGGTTCCAGACATCCTTGATTCAGCGGAATGTCGCTATCAATCAGACAGCGCAGGCAATAGAGAATAGCAGAGAGAGTGACCGCGCGTGGCGTATTTAAGTTATCTGGCTGCTCTTTTGAAGACCCAGTAAAATCGAAACAGGCTGATCCAGAAACGGTATCTATGCTTACTGTTAAAACAATACGACTTCCTTCATCCATAAAATCTTCGGCTTCAAGATGAATGATTTTCTCATCCTTATTTTTATCTTCCCATTTTTTTAGCAGAGCTCGCACAGATTGCCCGGCATTTTCACGCAGGTGTTTCATATAAGCCTGCACCACTTGCAAAGAGTGCGACTGAACCAGTTCATTTAGCAGAGCAATGCCTTTTTGGTTGGCAGACACCTGCGCTTTTAAATCAGACAGGTTATCGGTCAGAGCCCGCGTTCCCGCTCTCGTTAATATTTCAGTAATCCCTGCCTCCTGAAACTCACCCTTCTCAACCAGCATAAATGTTTTGATGCTGGCTCCTTCTTCCTCAAGGGATTTGGAAAATGGCGGCATGGAGCCGGGGGTCGTACCGCCGATATCCGCATGGTGCCCACGGCTGGCAACAAAGAAAACAGGCAACCCCTCTTTTACCACCGGGGTGATGACCGTGATATCTGGCAGGTGACTTCCACCCGTCGCCGAATGGTTGGTGACCCAGACCTGGCCCTCTTTAATCGAATGACCGTTCAACTCAACCTGATTCCGAACCGCTTCTCCCATCGACCCAAGGTGAACCGGCTGATGCGGCGCATTGGCGACCAGATCCCCTTCTGGCCCAAAAATTGCGCAGGAAAAATCCATTCGCTCTTTGATGTTGGTTGAAACAGCAGTGCGTTGCAAGACACGACCCATTTGCTCCGCAATAGACATGAATCGGGAACCAAACAACGACAATTGCACAACATCAAGCTCTGTCCCAACTGGGCGGGCAGGCAAGGCTTCCACTTCTATCTCAACATCTCCAAATGGTGATATCTTTGCGGTGCAGGAGGGTTCTATGAGGATAGTTGAAGTATCCTGAATAAGAATTGCAGGCCCCTCCAACATTTGCCCTGCTGCAAGGGACTCTAATAAAAAAATCGGTGTCTCTTTCCACCCATCGGAAAAATAACATTTCTTCCGGGCTAGCGGATTCAGGTTTGGTTGACCATTAGGCAGAGGAGTTTGAACGGGGGGTGGGGATTTCCCTTCTGCGCGAACCCGGATTGCCTCCACAAGAATTTTTCTTTTGGGTGGATTAAATCCAAACTCACGGTAATGCATTTTGCTAAAAGTTATCTCAAAGTTTTCCTGCTTCGATTCTTTGACCATTAAGGTCGTATCAGAACCCTCATAACGCATATTCAAATAGCGTATGACCTCGATAGTAAAATTTCCTTTCCGTTTTAATTCTAAAACGGTTCTGTCAGCAAGAGCTTGGAGCCTTGCCTCGAGTTCGGCCCCATTTTCATTTTTCACCGGCTCTTCCTTATCAACGGCGACATCGGCGAGTCCCATTCCATAAGCCGAGAGCACCCCGGCAAACCGGCTAATGAAAATTTTGGAAATTCCAAGAGTTCGTGCAATGGCACAGGCATGTTGACCCCCTGCTCCGCCAAAACAGGAAAGGGTATGATCGCGGGCATCATGTCCCCGGGATGCGGTGATTTCATGAATGGCCCGGGCCATATTTTCATTGGCAACTTCTACAAAACCGTAAGCGATTTCCTCTATGGACTGTCCTGTTTGAGAGTGCATGTTCTCCATTAATACTTTAAAAGCTTTTTTGGATGCAGAAGCAGATAAAGGCTGGTCTTCATTCTCCCCAAACAGGTTGGGAAATTGTTCGGGCACGATCCGCCCTAAAACCAGATTCGCATCAGTAAGAGAAAGCGGTCCACCATTGCGATAACAAGCGGGACCCGGCCAGGCCCCTGAAGACAAAGGCCCCACCTGAAACATGCCATTTTCAAATAATAGTCGGGAGCCACCTCCCGCCGCCACAGTATGGATATTTAGTTGCGGAACGAGATTGGGAATTTTTCGCACCTCGCTTTCAAACTGCCATTCGTAGCTCCCATCAAATCTGGAGACATCGGTAGAGGTGCCTCCCATATCGAATCCAATCACCGGGGTGGCTCGCGTTGTCCGGGCATTGCCCACCACTCCTCCAGCAGGACCGGAAAAGATGGCACGACTTCCAGTAAAAGAGTCGGCATCCACCAGACCGCCATCGGACTGCATGACAAAAAGGTCCGTATCATGATCTGCAAACCCAGCGCGGAACCCTTCAAGGTAGTTTTGAATATGCGGGTTCAGGTAGGCTTCGAGACAGGTTGTATGCCCCCGGTCCACTAACCGGGCTCTCGGTATAACCTCGCTGGAGAGGGATATATTTTGAAACCCTAATTCTACAGCTTCTTGCGCAATCAGAAGTTCATGGTCTGGAAAAAGCGTTGCATGCATCAGGGCGATAGCAAGACTCTCAATACCCTGTCGGCGCATATCCTGAAGTTGATGCCGAACGGTTTCCCTGTCTGGAGATCGTAAAATTTTCACGCCAGATTGTGATGAATCCTCAAGCTTCTGAGCTGGATGAACCCGCTCGTCAATTTCCACCACCGCTTCATAAAGCGGTTCCGGCTTGATTATTTTTAAATCAAAAATACCCGGCCGGTTTTGTTTTCCGATTCGTAGTAAATCCCCAAAACCTTTGGTGATGATGAGAGCTGTTCGGGCACCCTTACGTTCAAGCAGTGCATTGGTTGCAACAGTGGTTCCCATACGAATCCACTCAATAGAAGGAGTATCCTTGGATTCATGATGGGTCACTTCCCGAATGATTCTTCGGATGCCTTCAAGAGGTGCGTCGGGATAATGGTCCGGATTTTCTGATAGAAGTTTTAGGACTCTCGGGCCTTTGGGCGTTTCCGCATAGATATCCGTAAAAGTTCCGCCTCGGTCAATAGAAAACCTGAATTTATTAGGATCTGTCATATCGACCTGCCTCAGGAAAACAAAAACAGTAAGTTTGGAATAAAAATTTTGAGGCAGGAAAGGATAGAAGCTTCATGAACTTTTGCTGAAGCCTAAGTTCAGTGGATACCAGTCTTAGAGAAGATCTACTGAAAGGCCTTCATAGGAAAGAAACATTTTCAATTCTTGCTTAGGAGCAACCAGCTTGAGGTACTTTTCCGTCTGGCGGAAAATATCCATCAACTTAAAATCACTATAGGTAGGTTCATGATGGAAGAAAGCAATTTGTTTCACATTGGCTTCTAAAGCCAGGTCAACCCCTATAAAGGTAGAGCTATGGCCCCAATCCTCTTTTTCCAAACCTTCGCTGAATGTGTACATAGAATCAAATATTAACAGGTCCGCATCCTGGAAAAATTCAACCGCGGGTTTTAAGTCCGAGGAACCCAGTTTTTTATATTCCGCATCCGTTGCATAAACTACCGATTTACCTTTGTAATCTACCCTGTAAGCAAAGCATTGCCCAGGATGATACATGGCTTTCCATGTGACCGCCATGTCGCCAATTTTTTGTTCCGTCTTATTTTCCAGGACAACAAAATCGATATCCGAAGCATAAATACTAAAAGGAATTGGGAAATATTCAAACTTTTGCTGGCCCTCTAATCGCTCTTGGATATCTGGCAAGGGACTATTCACTGTAAACTGGTTTCCCTTGATATAAAAAGGCACAAAAAATGGGATTCCAAGAATATGGTCCCAATGAGTATGAGAAAAGAAAACATTTGCCTTTCCCTGTCCTCGGCCAAAATCGGTAGCCATTAGTTCCTGCCCCAGCATCCGGATTCCTGACCCTGCATCGAAGATCAATAATTCGTCACCCACCTGCATAGATACACAGGAAGAATTGCCGCCAAATGTTCCGCGAATTTCATGAGGTAAGGTCTGCACAAAGGATTTGATAGAATCGTCATCAGCCAAATCTTCCGCCTTGGCATTTTGAAGAGCCTTTACCACCTTTTCCTCAACCTCCTCATACACCAAAGGACTTGGAATAGACCCTCTGACCCCATGAAATTTAACCGTAAATTTATTTTCCGACATAAGCCTAACTATTAGCCAAATTATTGGATTATCTAGAGTTTCGGATAAAATTTATTATAACATTACAAAATAAAATGTAAATACTTGTTTATCTGAACGTTATCCCATCAGAATTGCTTCCGCCGCCGCCACCCCTTCAACGGTATTCTCCACAAAAACCTCTAGCTCACCATCAGTTAACTTAAGAACTTTCAATATCTTAGCGCTCATTGGACACACATAGGGAGAAACTCCGTTGCGCATCTCATGATTATTAGCAATCTGGTTGGCACAATTTACGAACTTGGAAATTCCAGGAGAATTACTGGCATCTGATAATGGACCGTGGTGTTTCCTGACCGACGCCACAACTTGTTTGGAAACGGGCCACCATTTTTCAATAAACCGCGCTCCCAATTCTGGGTGTGTAATACCAAAGGTACTATATTCCATATCTTCCAGGCTTTTCTCAGAGGTGCCAAGAGTACCAATAAAAGCCCCATATTCATCAGGAATCAAATAGTCGAAAACCAGAATTCCCACATCGTGCATCAATCCGGCGAGATAACTGGCCTCCAGGTCTTCCTTTTTCCCTCCTGCGTGTAAAACCAGTGTTTTGGATAAACAAGCCACGCCCAGAGAATGTTTCCAAAACTCTACATGATCGAAAGACTTGGATTTTTTAAATGCTTTAGGTAATTCAAGGGTGTAGGCCAAATCGAGAACCATTTTCAGGCCCAAACGCATTATAGCCGAGCTCAGGTCAAGCACCTCATCACGCCCGCCGCCAAAAAGAACACTGTTGGAAAGCTTTATCAAGCGCCCGGATAAGACAGGTTCCGTTTGGATCAGGCTAGATATTTCTTCAATGTCGCTGGCGGGGTCATTTATTCGTCCCTCCAAATTAATGAGGACATCAGACAAAGGAGGCAAGTCTCCTCTGGTTTCCAATAGCTCCAGAAGTTTATCTTTCACAGAATCACATCAAAGTTGTTAGAGAAACCCTCTTACCAATTGAAACCAGATGGGTTAAATGCCTAATTTGACCAATCTTAAGCATTATCCACTTATTGCCTTATTCGTCAAGCTGTTATAGACCTCTTTCTGTGAGAGATGTTTGGCCAAGTATTGCGGTTTTCTCTATAAATTTATGTTGACCCAGCAACGATTCACACCCTACAATGGCTGATTAAAGAACGTGTAAGGGATGAGATTTAAACCCTTTAAGAGGATCATATTGGCAAACGATTTCCCGGCTCAACGAGTTACGTCTCTCTGGCACCAAAGTTGGTGGGCGGTTCAAGACAGATTATGACATTTAGTCGTGCCCTTAAACGTTTCCAAGCAACCTGGTTCCCCAAATCAAAATTCAACCAGCCTTAGTTTAGATATTGTCTGGTTTTAGTGCTTGAAAAGAGTTCTGTGGACATTACCCTCCATCTTTTCTGGGCAACAAACCAAATTAACAATTTTTTTCATTATTAGGGAGATGAATTCGCAATGAAGCGGCTTCCCATTTTAGACAAGTTAGACGAAGATCTGAAAGAATCACAAAGAGAACTTCAGGTGGATATTCCAAAAGCTATTTTAACAGCTCGAGAGCATGGAGACCTGAGTGAAAATGCGGAATTCAAGGCGGCAAAAGAAAGACAAATGTTTTTAGAATCCCGAATTTCTCTTTTACAAAAACGCATCAGTGACATCATGGCCATCAACGTCAACCAAATCCCCAAAGACCGTTCAGGACTCGGAAGCACCTTGAAATTAAGAGATTTGGATAGCGGTAAAGAGGCAAAATACCATCTGGTTTTTCCAGAAGAAGTTAACCCTGATGAGGGGAAAATATCCACAGCCTCTCCTGTAGGAAAATCTTTAATAGGGAAGCAAGAAGGTGATGAGCTAACTATTTCTCTTCCAGATTGTAAAACAGAGTATGAAGTACTAGAAGTAATTACTATTCATGACCGCTCTGAAGAGGGCACCTCTGCATAAGATTTATGGCTACAAAACCACTTATTTCTTTTTCCAAAATTGCGGAAGAAGACCTTAGTTTTCTTGATATCGATGAATGGCCCGACTGGCAAGCCCAGTTTGGAAACCACCAGCCTCTGAAGCTGGAAATCGGTTTTGGAATGGGAAGCTTCTTGATTGAGATGGCCGCCAAAGAACCCCATACCAGCTTTATCGGCATGGATTTCTATCATAAGGGAATCCGGAAGTTGATGACTCGAAAAAATAAGCTCCAATTGGAGAATATCCGGGTGGCCTATGGAGATGTGCGGTTTAAAATTCCCCTGCTGTTTAAGGATGGAGAACTGGATACTGTTTATATCAATTTCCCCGATCCCTGGCCCAAAAAGAGACATACTAAAAGAAGACTGATCAAGCCTGATTTTGTTAAACTGATCGGGCAGAAACTGGCTCCTGAAGGACGCATTTTCCTGGCTACCGACTTTGAAACCTATGCGATGGAAATGTTGGAATATTTTAATTCTGAACCCCTGTTTCAAAACAGAGATCCGGCATCAGGCTTTTTGGAAAACCGCGAAGACTTACCTAAAACTAAATATGAAAAAAACTTTATCAATGCGGGTCATAAAATCTATTATCTTGAATATTCACGGCTGGGTGTTGCCACACCCACAACCTGAAGCTTCTGGCCCAACGGGAGAATCTCTTGCCTAAAGAACGTATTCTCATTGTCGATGACGAGAAAAATATTGTCAGTTCACTGACAGGAATCCTTGCCGATGAAGGCTATGAAGTCATCGAGACAGGAGATGGTGTAGAGGCCCTGGAAATCATTCAGGAGGATCCTCCCAATTTGGTTTTACTAGATATCTGGCTACCGGGAATGGATGGAATTGAAGTTTTAAAAACGGTAAAAACTTATCACCCGGAAATTGAAGTCATCATAATGTCTGGACATGGAACCATTGACACTGCTGTCAAGGCCACCAAACTGGGGGCTCAGGACTTCATCGAAAAACCTTTTTCTCTGGACAGGGTCACTCAATCGATTGCAGAAGTATTGAAAAACAAGCACTCTTCACCTCAGATTGAAGAAAAGCCGACCCTTTCTCCTAAAGAGCTTCCTCTATGCTTTGAAAACATGGTGGAAGTGAAAAAAGCGGTTAAAGTTTTTTCAAAAAACATGAAACCCGTTTTACTGAACGGAGAAAACGGGACGGGAAAAGAGTTTGTTGCCCAGGCCATCCATCGACAAAGCAGGAAGAGCGACCGGTCTTTCGTTAAAATAAATTGTGCGGTTCGCCAGGCATGGGCCATTCATTCCCAACTATTTAAGCGTACAGAGAAAGGATTAACTAGCCCAGGTGCTCCAAAGCAGACGGGTGAGGAACTAGTAGTTTATCTTAGTAATATTGAATCATTAAGCAAAGGCATACAGGAAAAACTCGCAGAAGCCTTACAACCCAATGGTTCGCAATCGCCTGATGCCAAGTTAGAATTAATTCCTATCCGGATTTTTGCATCATCTACAAAGGACTTGTCCGCCTTGGCGGCAAAAGGGCAGTTTCATGCTGCGTTACTAAATGCTTTCAAAGAATCCATCATATTTGTTTCCCCTTTACGCGATTACGCAGTGAGTATCCCTGCATTGGCAAAGGATTACCTGGAGGAAATCCAGCAAACTCAAAAAACTTCCATCCCCGAAATAGGCGAAGATGCCTTGACCGCCTTATGCCGTTATAACTGGCCTGGAAATATGAAAGAGTTGAGGTCTGTGCTGAACAAATTAATTCATACCAGGACTAACCAGGAAAAAATAACTGCACAGGATATTCCTTCTGAAATCTGGCAACCGCAAATAGAAACCAAATATATTGATGAAGCCGGTTCCCTGCAGGAAGCAGAACTAGTTTGGGAAAAGCATTTCATCATTCACCATCTTAAACAGAACAATTGGAATATCGACGCAACCTGCAAAGTATTAAAGACCGGGAAAAAACAACTTAAAGAAAAAATAGTCAGCCATTCCATTGAGATGCCCCACTCAGAAGTAAGCCACAATGGATACCGCCACTCCCAGCGCACCCTCAAGCGTAGTGTGGTGTTGTGCGGAAGCGGTTTGCACTCCGGCATTAAAACAGGCTTAATTCTACAACCCATGCCACCGGGAAGCGGAATCATATTTGGAGATATTTCCACAGGCAAAACCATTCCCGCCCGCTTGGAAAATGTTCAGTCCACAGATTACTCAACCCGTTTGGAAAAGGATATGGCCTCAGTAGGTACCATAGAACATATCATGGCGGTTCTACATATGTACCGCATTACCAATCTACTCATAAAAATCGGTGATGAAGCACCAGTGATGGATGGTTCCGCAAAGGATTTTTGTGAACTGATAGAAGACGGGGAATTTGAAGACCAGGAAGGGTTTTATGAAGAAATCATAATTGACAAGAAATATACTTTTGGTAGTCAGGACCAAGATGGGCCTTTTATTTCTATTGAGCCCAGTGATAATTTTAGCGTCAGTTACCACATGGAATATCCTGAACCAATTGGCATTCAGGATTACACCTACGAGTTTAAAGGAGATGAAAGTTTCAAAAAAGAAATTGCCCCAGCAAGAACCTTTGGCTTTATGGAAGAAGTGGCCCAACTGACTAAAATGGGATACGCTTCTGGAGGCAAACTTGACAACTTTATTCTGCTTGGGGACAAAAAAGTCTTAAATACAAAACTTCGCTTTAAAGACGAGTTTCCCCGTCATAAAATTCTGGATATTCTCGGCGATTTCTACTTACTGGGGAAACCCATACGCGGCCGTATCAAAGCTCGCAAATCGGGACATACACAAAACATAGGCCTTCTTCATCACATCCAAAACAATCTGATTCAAAAAAACTGACTCATCGCAGAGACCGAGCTCTCCTCTATTCTTTGGCACCTGCCAGTTTAAGTTGTTGAACCACCTCCAGCCGATTTAATTGGTGCGCGACCTTAAGTGCAGTCCATCCGTTTTTAGTAACCGAATCTGTGCTGGCCCCCTTCTCCAAAAAAAGCCGGGTGATTTCCTTATGCCCACCTGCTGCGGCGACCATCAGGGCTGTCCACCCCCTTTTACTACGCGCTTGGATATCGGCTCCATTACGCAGTAAAACTTCAACTGTAGGTAAATGTCCTCGTTCGGCTGCAACCATTAATGCTGTTGAACCGTTGGCAATCGTTGCGTTTTTAGCCGCTCCTTTTTGTAGAAGAAGTTCAACAATTTCCTCATGCCCCCCAGCCGAGGCACTGATCAATGGAGTAGAACCATTTTTACTTTTGGCATTTATCTCCGCATGGTGTTCGGTCAAAAGCATAACCATTTCCATATGACCTCGCTCAGCCCCAATCATAATAGGCGTTGCCCCACTTTTACTTTTCGCGTTTACATTTGCACCTTTCGCAATCAAAACCTTCGCCGGAAAAATACGTCCATATTTGGCAGCCCTCATCAAAGCCGTCCAACCCTTGGGGCTCCGAATCTCTACATTGACTCCTGATTCCAACAATACCCTTGTGCCTTCCACAAAATCTCTTTCAACGGTTAAAAACAATAGAGGCTCCCTAAATGAATTGCGAGTTTTAGGGTCTGCCCCCCCTGATATCAGATATCGAATAATATCTGCCCGGCCAGTCAGGGCAGCCAATAACACCGCAGAAGTTCCCTCTAAATTTGTGGCATTAGGGTCCGCCCCATTTTCCAATAAGAATCGAACCACTCCGGAATGCTGCTCTCCGGCCGCAATGATGAGTGGAGTGGCACCATCGTTAAGGCGAATATTTATTTTTGCCGCATGGTCGACTAAAACTTTGAGCGCTGGCAAGTGCCCATATCTTGCGCTTCTTGCGAGAGGACTCCAGCCGTGCATATTTTTGGAATTGACATCGGCACCACTGTCAATGAGCAGCTTCATACATTTCACATCACCCATCGTGGCGCACAACAACAGGGCGGTATCATCATAACGATTCCGAGCATTGACCTTTGCACCCTGCTTTAACAGAATTTCCACCAGGGAGGTATGCCCCCGAGCCGCAGAAACAATTAAAGCCGTACTTCCTTTTTTTGTACGGGCCTCAATATCTGCGCCCACCTGCAGCAATGACTCAGTTTGTTTGCGGTCCCCCTCAAAAACGGATGCTAAAAAAGCATCGTTCACACCCTCGAATGCGGAGACCGAACCCCCTACCAAAAACAACCCAACAGCAAAGGAAGTACATCTGAATATATTTAAGTTATTCATAATCTGAAATATTACGAATTTTCACCAAACATCCATGAAAGACACCAAGTGCCCCAGTTAGTTAAATGTTCTCATATCAAGAAAAAATATAACCAACTTATTGAAGTAATGGAAGTATTTCCTCAAACTGGATCAGTTTTCACAAAGAATTAGGGGTGAACATGGGAAGAAAAACTGCAGAAAAATGAAATCCGCCCGCCAGGGAGGTAGAACAGGCGGACGGATCGCAAAAAGGGGTGGAATGTTAATTCCATAAGATAAGATCATGATTGCGGCTGAATTATTCCAGTAAAAACACCTTTTTTTGCATAATGGGCTATAAATTACGCCTCTTTAAAGAGTGAGGCTCGATTTCTACCAGATTCTTTAGCCTTATATAATGCCTTATCAGCTTTTGCCAGGAGATCAGCAAACGAATTTCCTTTTTTCACTACATCTGTTGCCACTCCCAAGCTGACAGTGACCCATTTCTCACAAACATTATTCTTATGCTCAATTTTTAAACTCTCAACCTCCTGTCGCAATTTCTTTGCCAGCTTTAAAGCTCCATCCTCATCCGTATCAGGAAGAATGAGAACAAACTCCTCCCCTCCATATCTCGCAGCCAAATCGGCAGGCCTTTTCATGGCACCTTTTATGACTCCAGCCACTTTTTTCAGACATGCGTCCCCTTGTTGATGCCCATAAGTGTCGTTATAAGGTTTGAAACTGTCCAGATCTATCATGATAACGGAAAATGGGTTTTTATCCCTCTGCGCGCGTTTCCATTCCTTTTCCGAATATTCATCAAAGTACCGACGGTTGGCAATTTCAGTCAACCCATCCATAGTGGATAGTTTTTTAAGGTTTTCCACCGCTTCCATCAAGCGGTTCTGGGTTACCAGTAGTTCCTCTTCAACCGCCTTGATCTCCATAATATTCCGGGCAATACAAAGTGTTCCTTGAAAGTTGTTTTCCGCATGATTTTTAAATACCTGTTCCGCGGAAACATCCCAAAGCCCAAAAGCATCCAATAAGACAGGTATCGGCTTTGCTTTCTCCCCCAGAACGGATTCTCTAGCAAATTTCAAATTCACCTCCAAGTTACAGGTCGACATCGGGCCGACTTCACGAGTGGCAATTTTTGAAATAATATCCTGATCGTTTGGGTCCAAATCTATAAATGTCTCAATGGATTGTCCGACCAAATCCTGAGGCTCATAACCGAAAAACCGAATGGCCGGGTTAATAAATTCTATTTTCTGATCTATTCCTAACCGAAAAATAACATCGGATACGGTCTCAACGATAGTGCGGTATGATTTTTCACTTTCAGCCAGAGCGTATTCTGCCGAACGCACCTTTTGCTCAAAGGACCCAATCTGAATGGCATTTTTTATGCTCTTTACCAAATGTTTTCCATTCAATCTACTTTTGGACAAATAATCCGCTGCACCTTTCTTCATCACTTCTGCAACCAACTGTTCGCCGCCCATGCCCGTCAACAAAATCAGAGGCGCGTTATATCGGTCAACGTCCCTTAGGCGCTCCAAAATTTCCACACCCGTGGCATCAGGCAACTTATAATCAATCAGAACACAATCAAACTTATGGGCTCTTATTTTCTCCATTCCAGAGGAATAATCTGATGCTTCATGGACCTTAGCCTTCAACCCCTCTTTTTCGAGCAGGTTCTGCACATTCATCCGATCGGTCTCATCATCATCAATGATCAAAATTTGCAAACTTTCCTTCATGCTTCCGAGTCCTTCAATAAAGTTAATCTAATATTTCCTAATTCCTGGAGAATTTTATAGATACATTAACACCCCAGCTATACATTCAAATCTCTACCTTTGAGGTTTAGAACCTCATACTTTCAGCTCTAAATCAATTCTCACATTATATATTAGATTTCTTCCTAAAACGTTACGTTAGAGTCCCAATTTGGTCAAAAATATTTACAAAGTGTGTCCCCAGCTACTTGCAGAAATCTTCGAAAAATACCCCTGTAGACGTTTTCCATGACAAGGGAAAGCAATGCCTAAACTAATAAATGGGAAATTTTAATTTCCCCGTTCACCGAATTATCGAATTCATTGATTAATAACGTTATTTAATGATAAGCTCAAAGAGGTGTTTTATTCCCTTCCCCAACAAAACGTTCTTTTTTAAATGACCCCCGAAAAATTCACACTTGCCATTTTAGCTTCTGGACGAGGTTCAAATTTACAGGCAATCATTGACGGCATTGAAAAAAATAGTCTACAGGCTGAAATTGGCCTGGTGATTAGCGATGTAAAAAATGCCTTTGCTTTAGAGCGGGCGCATAATCATGGTATCGAATGTCTTTTTCTGGACCCCAAGACTTTTCCGGATCGAAAAAGCTACGAACAAGCCTTGGTGAAACATATTCAATCAAAATCTATCAATTTGATTTGTCTGGCCGGATTCATGCGAATCCTTGGCAAACATTTTATAGAAACTTTTTCAAATCAAATCATTAACATCCACCCCTCTTTGCTTCCAGCATTTCCCGGATTGAATGTTCAAAAACGGGCCTTGGAGCATGGAGCCCGGTTTACAGGGTGTACGGTGCATTATGTCAATGAAGAGGTTGATAGTGGCCCTATCATATTACAAGCGATGGTTCCTATTTTAGATGATGATGATGAGTCTTCTCTTTCTGAAAGGATTCTCGAACAGGAACATATCATCTACCCCGAAGCCATCCGATTGATCGCTGAAGGTAAACTGACCCTTTCAGGCCGAAGAGTCCTGCATTGTAAATAGAGAGGAAATACTTTTGAATCTTCTGCATAAAATTTTAACTTTGTTTACCCTGCTAATTCTGCCAGGAACCCTCTTTGCGGAGTCTTCTGAACAACAGGCACTAGATGCTATCCAACAGCAGTATGAAACAGTTTCAACTTTTGAGGCTGATTTCACCCAAAGGTCTTACGTTAAAATGATGAACCAGACCCAAAGCGTCCAAGGTAAAGTTAAAATCAAGAAGCCTGGAAAAATGAAATGGGTCTATGGTGCTCCAGACACGCAAATTTTAATCAGTGATGGAAAAAACCTTTGGCTATATGTTCCTGAAGAAGAGCAAGCCACTAAAGTACCAGTAGAAAGCATTTACTCCTCCAACACACCCGCTCTTTTCCTTGCAGGAAAAGGAAAGCTTACCCAGTCCTTTAACGTAGAAAGTGTGAGCGAGGAAAACCAGAATATTCTTGTTACGCTTGTCCCAAAGAGTGAGGAACAGGGCCTGGCAAGACTGATCCTTCAAGCTGATAAGAAAAACTACCAAATTACAGGATCGACCGTGTATGATAAATTAGGAAACAAAACAGAGATCCAGTTCAAACGAGCTCGGATTAATCGGGAAATTCCCGAAGAACAATTCCAACTCAAGACTCCACCCGGAGTAGAGATTTTGGATTACACCCATACCCCTTAAATCTAATGTTTGAACTTTCAATATTTTCTCTAGATACAATCCTCAATTTTGGGATCAAAATGTTGGCTTTTCTAGCGGGCCTGGCGGCTCTCATTTTCGTCCACGAACTCGGGCATTTTCTCGTTGCACGGAAAGTGGGCGTTGTCGTAGAAAAGTTTTCTCTCGGTTTCGGTCCTAAGATTTTGAGTTTCACACGTGGAGGCACCGAATACCTGCTCTCATGGATTCCTCTTGGCGGTTACGTAAAAATGAAAGGGGAAGAGGTCGGGGAAGAGATCGCCGATGAAAAGGGATCATTTTCTGCCGCTCCGGTGATGCACCGCCTTGCCATTGCGTTTGCAGGTCCGTTATTTAATATTCTCTTTGCCATTGCAATTTATTATTGTGTCTTTTTGGTTGGGGTTCCGGCACTTTCTCCTGTTGTGGGCGTTGTTAAGGAAGAATCTCCTGCTCTGGCGGCAGGGCTTCAGATGGGCGATCGTATTTTGGCAATCGGCGACAAAAAAATACTTTATTGGGAACAACTTCAAACAATCGTCCATAAATCCCCAGGCCGCTCCCTGGACTTCCAGGTAGAAAGAAGTTCCGGAAATACTGTCAATGTCGCTGTCACCCCAGTCGCTGAACAAATCACTGATCTTTTCGGTGAAAAAGAAAGCGTAGGACTGATCGGGATCACTCCCTTAGTGCGAAACATCATTTATGTTAAAGAAGGCACTCCTGCTGACGTTGCAGGGATTCAGGAAGGTGACATCCTGCTATCAGTAGATGACACGACTATTTTTGGTTGGGGGGATCTGAAAAAAGCCGCCATAGACAAGCCCGGCGAAGCATTGGCATTCAGAGTCCTCAGAGATGGAATAGAAATCGTAACGACATTAACTCCAGAAGCCAAAATCGTTAAGGACATTAAAGGCAAAAGCACAAAAGTCGGCTTGCTCGGCATCGGCATGGCTGGAGAAATGGTAACGGAAAGATATGGCATCTTCGGAGCCTTCAAAAGAGCCTGCACCGAAACAGGCCGGCTGATATATTTGATCGCCGTAAGCATAAAAAAAATGGTTTCAGGTTCCATCCCCGCTGACTCCATCGGAGGGCCCATCCTGATTTTCCAGATTTATGGTGAACAGGCAGAGCAAGGCTTCAGTGAGCTTATTCGCCTGACCGCATTATTAAGCATTAATCTGGGCTTGCTCAACCTTCTGCCAATTCCGGTTCTTGATGGGGGTCATATTTTCTTTTTCCTGATAGAGATTCTTAAGGGAAAACCTATTAGCGAAAGGAACCGGGAACGGGCACAACAGGTGGGCCTATTTATGTTGCTCAGCCTCATGGTGTTCGCGTTTTACAATGACATTATGCGAATCATTACCTGAACCCTGAAAAACTTCTACCCATGCAAAACATTGAGAGCCGAATAAAGGATCTCAAAGACGCCGCCGAGAAATTATCCATAAAAATCGAAGTCGCTAATCTCAATGATCAGGAGTTTTCTATACAAAGCGGCTACTGCAAACTCAATGGTGAGGACCTTATAATTTTGGATAAAAACCTCCCCAACGAAGAACACATGGCGGTTATTTTTAATACACTTAAAAAGTTTAATTTGGACAACATCTATGTCGCTGACTGGATTCGAGAAAAAATGGAAACCAACAAATCCACTGGAACAGAATAATGACGCTTCTTAATAATATTCTTCCAGAACAACGCCGAGGAAAACTCAAAGCCCTTTTGGAAACGGGAAAAACTGTTCGGGTGCTTGAAGCCCATAATGGATTGAGCGGCATCATAGCCAATACGGTTGAAGTCATTGGAGAATCGGAGGGTCAGAGTGTAGCCCGACAGTTTGATGCTATCTGGGAAAGCAGTCTTACGGACTCGGCCTCGAAAGGTCACCCCGATATCGAAGTCGTCACCTTTGACTCTCGGCTCCACACCATCAACGAAATCCTGGCTGTGACCGACAAGCCCATGATCGTTGACGGCGATACCGGAGGAGATGCCAATACATTTGAATACACCGTCTCCAAGCTTGAGCGAGCCGGGGTATCGGCTGTGATCATAGAAGATAAAGTTTTTCCTAAACGCAACAGCCTGGAGGCCGGCGTCCAACAGAACTTGCAGGAACCAGAGGTTTTCGCACAGAAAATCCGGCGAGGGAAAAGCGTTCAGAAAAGTAGCGAGTTTATGATTATCGCTCGCATTGAAAGCCTGATAGCCGGAAAATCCATGGAAGACGCGCTAAACAGGGCCACACAATATCTCCAAGCTGGAGTTGATGGAATCATGATCCACTCCAAATCCAAAAACCCAGATGAGATTCTAGAGTTTGCCCAAAAATATCAGATTATTTTGAAGGACCTCAAACTGAAAAAAATACTGGTTTGTGTACCCACCACATACAACAAGATCACAGAAGACGAATTGAGTGCCGCTGGATTCGACATCATCATTTATGCCAACCACCTTTTACGCAGTGCTTATTTGGCAATGATGGAAACAGCAAAGACCCTCCTCCGCAACCAAAGATCGCTGGAGGCGGACCCCTTATGCACCCCCGTTCGGGAGATTTTCAAAACCGTAGGTTTTTTAGAGGTCAAGGAGAAGGACCAGCAGGATGAACAAAGCACCAATATTCCCGTAATCATTCCTGCCGCCGGAGAAGATACGATCTTCAAGGAAATTTTGGACGGAAAACCCAAAGCAATGCTGGAAATTTGCGGCAAGACCCTTCTCGACCACCAAATTCAAACCCTCAACAATGCCAACCTTGCCGACATCACTCTAATCTCGGGCTATGGCAAGGAAAAACTGCATGCAGAGGGAGTTAACATTATGGAAAATCCCGATTATAAGAAAGGGTCCATGCTCAATTCCCTGCTGATCGCAAAAGAAAAAATGGTCAATGGGTTTATCATGCTTTATTCAGACATTCTTATGGAAGACCATATCCTCAGCAAACTCATGGAATGCAAAGAAGATATTATTCTGGTTGCTGACAATTCAACCCAATACCACTTGCCAGAGGAAGGAAATTTTCTCGATTACATTATTAGCAAAAGCCAACATAAGCCCGAACGCAGGGAAATACGCTTCATCAGTGAAAATATAGTAGCCAATATTGGTAACAAGATAAATCCGGAAACCGCGACCCACGAGTTCATCGGTCTTGCCCGGTTCAGCAAAACCGGAGCTGAGCAATTCCTCGAAACCTATAACGATGTCATCAGTAATTTTGCTGGACCGTTTCAGGAGTCCAAGGATATTTCCAGCCTAACTTTCACTGACCTCGTCCAGGAAATGATTGACCGGGGTTTCGCAATACATTTTATGGAGATTCATAAAGGCTGGCTGGAAATCCACAATACCGATCATATTGCCCTTGCTCAAAAATCCTTTAGCGCATAAAATCTCCCTTCCTCTTTACCAGCATTAACTGGAACTATCGACGCATGCATTATTCAAAACTTTTCATTCCTACATTAAAAGAATCTCCCGCTGATGCAGAAGTCATCAGCCACAAACTCATGGTACGCGCTGGGATGATTCGTCAGCTCGCTTCTGGAATTTACTCTATTCTTCCGTTGGGACTCCGGGTTTTAAGAAAGGTCGAGCAAATCATCCGTGAGGAGATTGATCAAATCGGCGGACAGGAAGTTTTTCTACCCAGCATCCAACCTGCAGAATTGTGGGAGGAAAGCAAACGGTGGGATTTTTATGGCAAGGAATTATTGCGCATTAAAGACCGGCACAACCGGGAGTTCTGTTATGGCCCGACCCATGAAGAAGTCATAACCGATATAGTTAGAAAGGAAATCAAGTCCTATAAAAAACTCCCCATTCTGCTATACCAGATTCAGACCAAATTCCGTGATGAAGTTCGTCCTCGGTTCGGTATTATGCGTGGGCGCGAGTTCATGATGAAGGATGCTTACAGTTTTCACACTGATGAAACAGACACCCAGAACACCTACCACCAAATGGCACAAGCCTATACCAATATTTTCAAAAGGTGCGGTCTGGAATTCAAGCAGGTCCAGGCTGACTCGGGAACAATTGGAGGAAGCTTTTCGCACGAGTTTGCAGTGCTCGCGGATTCTGGAGAAGATGAAATTGGTTTCTGCGAAGCATGTGGTTATGCTTCTAATTTGGAACTTGCTGAATCCAAGCCACCTTCGCCCACCGCACCTCTCTCTTCACCGCAATCCTTGAAAGAAGTAGAAACTCCTGGAAAAAAATCTGTGCAGGAAGTGGCTGAATTCCTGAACCTTCCTGCCCGGCAAATCGTCAAAACTATTCTTTTTGAAAATGAGAACGGGCTGGTCGCGGGACTGGTACGCGGTGATCATGAAATCAATCCCATCAAAATGAAAAACCTTATTGGTTGCGAATGGCTACAACCAGCGGGGGAGGAAGCCATGTCCAAACATCCCGGATTGCATTGTGGATATGTCGGACCTGTAGGCTTGGATCTTCCCGTATACGCAGACCACGAAATTACGGCACTGCATGATTTTGTGACGGGAGCCAACAAACCTTCCATGCATTTCACCGGGGTTCAGGTTGAACGGGATCTGAAAATCGAAAAAGTTTGGGACATCAGAACAGTTCATGCTAATGACCCCTGCCCACGTTGCGAGAATGGAAAATATCAGATTAAGCGCGGGATTGAGGTAGGCCATATTTTCATTCTTGGCACAAAATATTCATCCGCTATGAAAGCCGTTTTTCTCGACCAGCAAGGTAAGGAAAACGCAATGGTTATGGGTTGTTATGGAATCGGGGTCGGGCGCACTGCTGCGGCTGCCATTGAGCAAAATCATGATGAAAAAGGAATTGTATGGCCTCGGAACCTGGCTCCCTTTCAAGTTATTATTATTCCGGTTAACTACTCCAATAGTGACTTGAAAAATGTCTGCGACAACATATATGACAAGCTCCTGGAAATGGGTATCGAAACCCTTCTTGATGACCGAGCAGATCGATTGGGTGGTAAATTGAAGGATGCCGACCTTATAGGAATCCCCCTGCAAATCATTATCGGCCCCAAAAACCTTGCAGCCGGACAAGTTGAAATCAAGGTTCGCAAAACCAATGAGTCGGAGTTGCGCCAATACCCTCAGGTGATTGAAGATATCCCCAGCATTTTAAAGGACTTATAGAAAAGCACATCGTCCCAGGAGTTCCCCAGTTTTCCCTTGAAATCAGACCTCAAGTTCTTGTACAATTTCGAGGACATATACGGGTCCTGCATCGCGGGCTTTGAGCCCGCTTTTTTTTTACTTTTTTCAGGGAACATTCTTGAAAATAGGCCGTTTTTGCGGCCTTAGTTCTTCCTCACCCGAGGGATGCTAAGGCTCACAGGCCCCTATTTGTATAAGAGGTTTAAATGGCAAAAGTCCCTATTGCCCAATTGGTTACAAATTTAATCGAACCCGTTTTAGTAGCAGAGGGACTGGAACTGGTTGATGTTGAATATAAAAAAGAGGGGAAGAACTGGGTCCTAAGGATCTATATTGACAAGGAAAAAGGTGTCACGGTTGAGGACTGCCAAAATATAAGCCGCCTAACAGGCGATCTCATTGAAGTAGAAGAAACCATCAAAACTCCTTTTAACCTGGAAGTTTCATCTCCCGGACTTGATCGATCTCTTAAAAGGGAAAAGGATTTTTTAAAGTTTAAAGGAAAACGAATCCGCCTTCACAGCCTTTCCCCAATTGATAGCAGAAGAAAGTTTACAGGCATCCTGGCTGACTTCAAGGATCAAACCATATTTATGGATTTGGACGGGAAGCCTTTTGAAATTCTCTTGAGCCAAGTGGATAAAGCAAACTTAGTAATTGAAATTTAGGTAAAGCACCATGAGCATGGAAACAATCAGTATTTTGGAACAAATCAGCCGCGATAAAGGAATCGACAAGGAAACTCTAATCGATGCCTTGAAAGCTGCAGTGGAGGTGGCTGCTCGCAAAAGGTATCCAACCGCCAAGGAACTGCAAAGCGAATTCAATGAGTCCACTGGGGAAGTTGAAATTTACCTGGAAAAAACTGTGGTCGAAACCATCGAACTTCCAGATGAACAAATCAGTCTGCAAGATGCTTCGGCATTTTCCGAAGATGTCCAGATCGGCGATCAGGTTCTGGTCCAACAAGTTTTGGAAAATTATGGTCGTACCGCGGCCCAGCTTGCCAAACAGGTGATCATACAAAAACTCCGCGAAGCAGAAATTGATCTGACTTACAACGATTATATCGATAAAAAAGGCGAATTAATCAACGGAATGGTCCACAGGATGGAACATGGTGATCTTGTCGTTGACCTTGGAAAAGCCGAGGGTATTCTGCCGCGACGTGAACAAGTTTTTCGTGAGAGTTTTAACCGTGGAGAACGGATCCGCGCTTATGTTCTGGATGTCCGTAAAACACCCAAGCATGCCTTGGTGATCCTTTCCCGCACCCATGTTGGATTGATCAAGCGTTTATTCGAGATGGAAGTTCCGGAAATCAGTGAAGGGATGGTAGAAATCATGGGAGTGGTTCGTGAACCCAACGGTCGCACCAAAATTTCAGTGCGAACCAACGACCGGGAAATCGATGCTGTTGGTGCCTGTGTCGGTATGCGCGGTATGCGCGTACAATCCATTGTTCAAGAGCTACGTGGTGAAAAAATAGACATTGTCGAATTCTCTGAAGACCCGGAAACTTATATCAAAAATGCATTGAGTCCGGCCAAGGTTTCCAGAGTCGTTCTCAACCCAGATGAAAAGCAAATGACGATCATCGTAGCCGAAGACCAAATGTCTCTGGCTATTGGGAAAAAAGGTCAAAATGTGCGTCTGGCCGCCAAACTTGTCCGATGGAAAGTTGATATAAAAGGCCCCTCTGAATCTTTAGAATTGGGAGGTCAGAACCCATTTTTATCTGTCCAAAACACATCCACCGTAGATTTTCTGGAAGACGTGAAAAATGCTAAGGGATTAGGCGAGAAGGTCAGAGCCATCCTTTTCCAGGACAATCTTGTTACCTATGAAGAGGCGATTAAACGGGGAGCAAAAGGGTTTACCGAGTTGCCCGGTATTGGACCTAAGAAGGCCGAAGCCCTGGCACAATTAGTCGAGGACCATGTTAAGTCAATTCAAGTACAAGTTGAAGCCGCCAAACTAAAACAGGAATCTAAAGAAGAAGCAACCCCTGAAGCGATAGAACAGGACGAGCCCGTTACCCAATCCATAGAAAGCGAATCCGACGAGCCCGCTACAGAAGAAGAAGAAGAAGAAGAAGAAAAAGAAGAAGAAGAAATTCCAGTACAAGAATTGGTAGGCGTGTCCCCTGAGATTCTGCAGACTCTTATCAATAATGGATTTGAAACTTTGGCCGAACTTTCTGTCACCCCGCTGGAAGAGCTACTAGCTATGGAAGGTGTTGATGAAGAGACGGGTCGATCCATTTTAGAGCAAGTCAAGCAACGCCTGGAGAATCTTGAAAATGTCTAAAATTAAAACCCAGTCGGTCTTGTTCTATCTAGAAACTTTACCCAAACCCGTGAACGCTTTATTGAGTCCGGGTCTTAAGAAAATCGTGTTGTTGTCCCATAACAGGAGGAAATTTGCCTAAGATTCGCATCAACAAACTGGCCTTGGAACTCAATATTCAGAATGACCAAATCATTGAGGCCCTGCAGAAGCATGATATTGCTGTTAAAAATCACATGAGTTCCATTGATGAAGAGGCCATGATATACATTCGTGATCTCTTCGCGCCCAAAGTCGTCACCTCGAAAGTAGCGGTGAAAAAGGCTAAGGCTAAAATCAAAATAAAGGTTCCCTCCAAGGTAAAAATCACAACCGCAAAAACACAAGCTAAATCCACCGCGACCAAAAAAGCCGCGAAAAAATCAGAAGTTAAGGCTGATAAAACCGAAACCCCAAAAACCAAAGCCAAAACTGCGGGAAAAGCCAAAACTGCGGAAAAATCCAAGGAAACGCCGGAAAGTAAGACGGGGAAAAAACTCGGCCTCAAAATAGTCAAAAAAGAAGAAAAACCTAAACCTGTTGAGGCAAAACCTGCCCCAGTTGCCAAAGTTAAACCACCGGCCCCAAAAGAAAAACACCCTGAGGTAGAGGTTGCCCCTGTTGCATCCCAACCTGTTCCAGAACCTGCTAAGGAAGATGAAGAATTCGAATTGGTTCAAATTGGGGAAAATACTCCAGTACGAGAACTGGCAGAAAAACTAAGATGCTCCCCAAATGAAATCATTAAAGAGTTAATGGCTTTTGGAATTCTAGCCAATATCAATCAGACCTTAAACTTTGATTTGGCCGGCAAGATTGCAGACAAACTTGGGTTCGAAGTGGAGCTCCTGATTGAAAAATCTGAACTGGATTTTAGCGAAGAAGAAAAGGACGACGTTAAAGACCATGCTTCCAGAGCTCCGATTGTGACCATCATGGGGCATGTCGATCATGGTAAAACCTCCCTTCTCGATGCCATCCGCAAGACCGAAGTCACCAAAGTAGAAGCTGGAGGAATCACTCAGCATATTGGTGCCTACCAGGCTCATGTTAAGGGATTGCCTATCACCTTTCTTGACACACCAGGACACGAAGCTTTTACGGCTATGAGAGCCAGGGGTGCGCAGGTGACAGACATTGTTGTTCTGGTTGTGGCCGCTGATGACGGGATCAAACCGCAAACCAAGGAAGCCATTCATCATGCAGAGGCAGCAGGAGTTCCAATTCTCGTTGCCATCAACAAGGTTGACAAGCCCGATGCAAAACCCGATGAAGTCAAAAAACAATTGGCCGACCTAGGCCTTCTGCCAGAAGATTGGGGCGGACAAACTATTTATGTAGAGGTCTCGGCTCTGAAAGGAACCGGAATTGACAACCTCCTCGAAAACTTACTCCTGCAAGCAGAAGTCATGGAGTTAAAAGCAAATGCTTCACTCCGAGGCAAAGGAGTGGTGATCGAATCTAAACTGGATAAAGGACGCGGCCCCATAGCAACCCTGATTATTCAAAACGGAACCTTAAGAGTTGGGCAACCTTTCATCGTGGGGTGCTACTTTGGTAAGGTCCGGGCACTTATAGATGATAAAGGCAAAAAAATTAAAAAAGCAGATCCCTCCACTCCTGTAGAGGTAGTCGGGTTGCCGGATGTTCCGCAACCTGGGGACCACTTCATGGTGGTTCAGGATGAAAAAAGGGCCCGGCAACTCAGTAGCCTTAGGCTGCAACAGCAACGGGAAACCCAACTGGCCAAATCCACTCGCATCACCATGGATGATCTTCATCAGCAAATTGTCGAAGGCCAGATCAAAGAACTCAACCTTATCGTCAAGGCAGATGTGCAGGGTTCAATTCACGCTGTCCTGGAAGCATTTGGAAATCTCGAAAACAAAGAAGTCCGCATAAAATGTATTCATGATGCTGTCGGAGGTATCACCGAGTCGGATGTCATTCTGGCCTCCGCGTCTAACGCCATCATTATTGGGTTCAATGTGCGGCCAACGGATCAGGCCACAAAACTTGCCACAAGAGATCAAGTAGATATTCGTCTCTACAGTATTATTTATGATGCCATCAATGACATGAAGGCGGCCCTTGAAGGAATGCTGGCTCCAAAGTTCAAGGAACGGATTATCGGCAAAGCAGAGATCCGGGAAGTGTTTACTATTCCCAAAGTTGGTACCATCGCCGGATGCCATGTTTTATCGGGAAAAATCGAACGCAATCTGGAAGCCCGTCTGATTCGAGACAATGTGGTGGTTTACCAAGGCAAGATAGCATCTATTAGAAGATTTAAGGACGATGTAAAAGAGGTCGCCGCCGGCTATGATTGTGGTCTTTCTATCGAAAAGTTTCAGGATGTGAAACAAGGAGATGTGGTCGAACCCTTTGTAATGGAAGAGATCACAACCTGATATGCCGTCCTCCATAAATAAATATGGTTATTGGTTGTTGCTCCATCAAGTTTTATTTGCACGGAAGCAGATCTTTAAAGGAAAAGCGTCGGGTCGTCCGAGCTATAAAGGACCGGCTTAAGAACAACTTTAATGTGTCTGTAGCAGAAGTGGGGGACCAGGATAACTGGCAAAGTCTCCACATGGGGATATCTGCCGTAGGATCTGACCGCCCGTACATGGATGGTTTAATGACAAAGGTGATTGATGCAATAGACCGGATGAACCTGGCCGAAATCACCGACTGCAAAACAGAAACCATGAACTTGGGCTCCGAAAACTTTTGAGAAAATAGGTGTTTTCATGCGGTTCAAGCGGTCCCAGAGAATTCAAGAACTGATTCTTGAAGAAGTATCCAAAATGGTTCAGAGGGGATTAAAAGATCCTCGGATAGGTTTCACCACCGTTACCAAGGTGGAAGTTACTGATAATCTTAAACGTGCTAAAATTTTTATTAGCGTGATGGGCTCTGAAAAAGAAAAAGCCGAGACTCTGGACGGACTGAATAGCGCAAAAGGTTATATCCGAAACACGATGGGTAAGAACCTTTACTTGAGATACTTACCGGAACTGGAATTTCGGCGGGATGATAACGCCGATCATGTAGAAAAAATATCGAGAATACTTAATGAATTGCACTCTGAATCAGGTGGTCAACCTCTATAAACCATCTGGACCCACCTCGTTTTCAATGGTCCATTCGGTGAAAAAGATACTGGGCGTAAAAAAAGCCGGGCATATAGGGACTCTGGAC
>Ga0233429_1001250_pt1 | contig 32133 bp, 31 predicted proteins | sample SI_118_April2016_3_FD_179879 | JGI IMG/M metagenome (GOLD analysis project Ga0233429, IMG submission 179879) | Seawater microbial communities from Saanich Inlet, British Columbia, Canada - SI_118_April2016_135_MG | ecosystem: Environmental > Aquatic > Marine > Inlet | place: Canada: British...
TGTACCCTTCATAAACAAAGTCACCGGGCTATCATTGATCTCGGATTGAATCCGCTCAAATACTGGATTGTCGTTCATTTTTCTTCCTTTAACTCTAGATTGTGTGGCTTAAGTAGCTTCCGGAACGGATGTTTGCAAGGCCAGAGCATGAAGATCGGTGCCCATTTTCCCCTGCAAAGCGGCATAAACCATTTGATGCTGCTTGACGCGGGACAGACCTTCAAATGCTTTGGAGGCGACATAAGCCGCATAATGATCCCCATCACCGCGCAAATCCTCAATGTGGATTTGGGCATCCGGCAAGCCTTCTTTGATCAGTCGTTCAATCTCTGCAACATCCATTGCCATCGATTAGTATCCTTCAACTACTTATATATGCGGCTGTTTTAGCCGATAAAAATTAATATTTCGCCCCTAATATACATAGGGATATAGCTTTTTATTAGCGAAATTCAAGAGCCGCCGAATTTACTCTGCCGCCGCCATATAATTCGGCAACCAGCTCTCATGGGCCTCTTTGAGCTCAGCCACCGCGATTGTTTCGCCAGCAATGCTTAATGTGGCACCGCCGGTGGTGCCGAGCTCGGCGACCGGTACATCTGCCGCCTCACAAGCTGCGATGATCTTAGCAGCATCCGTGGTCGTCACCAAATAGCGGGCTTGGTCTTCGCCGTAAGCCCAGGCGTGAAGCGGGACATCGCCAGAGAGATCAGCAATCTCAGCGCCAATAGCTGACGCCCCAGTAGATGCCATCGCCATTTCGGCCACAGCCACCAACAGACCCCCATCAGATAAATCATGACAGGCTGTCACATCACCGGCTTCAATAAGGCTTCTGACACAATCGCCATTGCGGCGCTCAATCGTTAAATCAACATGTGGTGGCATACCTTCTTCTCGCCCGTCAATCTCACGCAGGTAAATCGACTGGCCGAGATGGCCCTTGGTGTCGCCAATTAAAAGAATACTTTCGCCTTCACCTTGGAACGCCACACCGATGGATTTTCTATAATTCGGCATGATGCCGATGGCACCAATCGCCGGTGTTGGCAGGATTGCTTGCCCGGCGGTCTCGTTATAAAGCGAGACATTGCCGGAAACGACCGGGTAATCAAGCGCGTTGCAGGCATCCCGAATACCTTCGATGGCACCAACAAACTGACCCATGATCTCGGGTTTTTCAGGATTGCCAAAATTCATATTGTCGGTAATGGCAAGCGGTCTGGCACCGACAGCGGTTAGGTTTCGCCACGTCTCGGCCACCGCCTGTTTGCCGCCCTCAACCGGATCCGCCAAACAATAGCGCGGCGTGCAATCCGTCGTGATGGCGAGGCCCTTCTCGGTATCTTGCACCCGCACCACGGCCGCATCACCGCCTGGGCGCTGTACCGTGTCGCCCATCACCATGTGATCATATTGCTCCCAAATCCAACGGCGGGAGCTCATATCGGGCGAGCCGACGATCTGTTTAAGCGCACCCAGCAGACTATCAGGCGCGGCAACATCACTAGCCGAAATTTCAGCCTGCGGTTCGGTCTTCACCCAAGGACGGTCATATTCGGGTGACGCCAAGGCCAGCGGATCGATCGGCAGATCGGCTTCTATTTCGCCGTTCATCTTGATCACCATCCGGCCGGTATCGGTCAAATGACCGACGACCGCGAAATCGAGCTCCCATTTTTCCATGATCGCTTGCGCAACATGTTCTTTGCCGGGCTCCAACACCATCAGCATGCGCTCTTGGCTCTCAGACAATAAGAACTCATAAGCTGTCATGCCCTCCTCGCGGGCCGGCACTTGGTCGAGATCCATCTCAACACCGACGCCGCCCTTGGACGCCATCTCAAACGCCGAAGAGGTCAGACCCGCCGCGCCCATATCCTGGATCGCGACAATAACATCGGTCGACATCAACTCGAGACACGCTTCAACCAAAAGCTTTTCGGTGAACGGATCACCCACTTGCACGGTTGGGCGTTTTTCTTCTGAATCAGCATTAAACTCGGTCGACGCCATGGTCGCACCGTGAATGCCATCCCGGCCCGTCTTGGAGCCGACATAGACGACAGGATTTCCTGCCCCGGTCGCCGCCGAATAGAAAATATTATCCGCATCGGCCAAGCCAACCGTCATCGCATTGACCAGAATATTACCGTCATAGCTCGAGTGGAAATTGGTTTCACCGCCGACCGTCGGCACACCTATGCAATTGCCATAGCCGCCAATGCCGGAAACCACGCCGGAGACCAAATGCTGGGTCTTGGGATGATCGGGTGAGCCAAAACGCAGCGCGTTCATATTGGCAATCGGGCGCGCACCCATGGTAAAGACATCACGCAAAATGCCGCCGACACCGGTGGCAGCTCCCTGATAAGGCTCGATATAGCTCGGATGATTGTGGCTTTCCATTTTAAAGACCGCCGCCTGACCATCGCCGATATCAACGATACCGGCATTCTCGCCCGGCCCGCAGATCACCCAAGGTGCCTCGGTGGGCAGCGTCTTTAGCCATTTTTTGGAGGATTTATAAGAACAGTGTTCAGACCACATGACGGAAAACACGCCAAGCTCGGTCAAGTTCGGCTCACGGCCCATAATTTCTAAGACATTTTTGTATTCTTCTTCGGAGAGACCATGTTCAGCAACGACTTCTGGGGTAATTTCACTCATGCCGCCGCTCCCTCAAGACCAGCAATAATGCCGTCGAACATCGCCTTACCGCCAAGACCGCCCAGCATTTGCTCCACCGCGTCCTCGGGATGCGGCATCATGCCTAAAATCGTGCCGCGCTTGTTATAAATGCCGGCGATATTGTTGCGGCTGCCATTAATGTTATTGGCCTGATCAACCGCGCCGTTCGGCCCGCAATAGCGAAACGCCACCCGGCCTTCCTCTTCCAATTCTTTCAGGGTCTCGTCATCGGCGAAATAATTGCCGTCATGATGGGCAACTGGCACCCGGATGACATCACCGACGCTGTAGCCTTGAGCAAAGGGCAGATCATTGCGCTCAACCTTGAGATGCACATCTTTGCAAATAAACTTAAGCCCGGCATTGCGCATTAGCGCCCCCGGCAACAACCCGGTCTCGGTCAAAATTTGAAAGCCGTTGCAAACACCCAACACGTGGACGCCCTTTTCAGCACGGTCTTTTACTTCACGTATGATCGGTGAGTGGGCCGCCATGGCACCTGAGCGCAAATAGTCGCCATAAGAAAACCCGCCCGGCACAACAATGAGATCAACATCCGGTAAATCCGTATCACCATGCCAAATTTCTAGAGGCTTTGAGCCGAGGCTGGCTTCGAGCGCCATCACCATATCGCGTTCGCGATTGGATCCGGGAAAAAGTATCACTGCTGCTTTCATGGAGGGGCTTTACGCTTCTATTTCGATTTCATAATTTTCAATAACGGTATTTGCCAAAAGCTGACGGCACATCTGATCGACATTTTCACGCGCCTTATCAGCATCGGTTTCTGTCAGATCCACTTCGATATACTTGCCTTGGCGGACGTCATCGACGCCAGCGAAGCCGAGCGAACCGAGCGCATGACCGACCGCCTTGCCTTGTGGATCAAGGACACCGTTTTTTAATGTGACGTGGATTTTTGCTTTCACGAATTTCGTTCCTTTAGCTCTCTTTCCGGCGGGAAATTACACTATTTTGCCAAGAATATCAGTGGTAAAAATTGCTGTCATTATCCGGCTCTTCATAGCAGAGCTGGCCTCACAAAACAACGTCTCCAATTGCGGCCTGCGGGATAGATTTTTAAGCGACGACGGGAAGATACTCAGCGTCAACGGGAGCGCCAGCTGCGAACATATAGACCGGCTTGGTGCCAGGATTTGCATCGACATATTCGGGCGATGGCAGCGCAATGAGCGACGAGGAAACCGTGCCAAACCCCGAATCGGTTGAAATCATCATCGCCCCTTCCGGGCCATCATCAGGATCATACATACGGCTCGCAAATAAAGATTGCCAGGCTGACCAATTGCCGGAAATCGGGTCTGGAATTTCAGCCTTCTCAAATTGCGGCAAATAGGTGCGGATACGGGCCGAAGAAACATCATTGCGGTCGCTCGATGTGATCAGGGAGATACCGGGCGGGATCTGCTTCACTTCGGCATGCGGCCCCCAATGGGTTTCAGCCAATCGCAGCCAATAGGCATCTCGGTTATCGGCAAAAACAATATTGAACGGCCGGTAGGCATTGGGATTAATTTCCGCGAGCGCCTCAGCCGCCGCCGCCGCATCGGCATGATCAAGAATTTCCAAAGGTAGCTCACCCCGGCTGCGATAGCCTTCCTTGGGCCCAAGCGAGCCGCGCCGATTGAGCACGCCTGCCACAACACCAAAATCGTTCATGCCGAGCCAGGTGCCGCCAGCCAGATCGTCTTTACCGGCCAATACATCCAACCGATCCGGCCAGTGGCGGCCCGGTGCATGCCAGGGACGATCCTTCATCTCATCTCGATTAGCACCGATGATAACCGGCCAGTCATGACCGGGACGGCGCAAAATTGCGAAAGTACACATACAGAATAGATAGCGATTTGTAGGCCCATTGGCCAGACCACAATTTATCTAAATTTAAGGACCACAAAAATGACTGGGGAATTGCTTATGGGAGTTGCTTAACCGGCAAAACAACCCTACATAAAGGTCAGAATTCAACTTAAATCTATAGAGTATAAAACCATGTCTGATACATTTAGTGATCGCGAAAAAGGCTTTGAAGCCAAGTTCAAGCTGGACCAGGAAACTGAGTTTAAAATGGAAGCACGGCGCAATAAATTACTCGGTCTCTGGCTGGCTGAAAAATTAGGCCTTAGCGAGTCCGAAGTTGAAGCTTATGCCGGCACCGTTATCGTCTCCGACTTGGAAGAACCCGGTATCGAGGATGTCGTTCGTAAATGTATGGCTGATATCGAAAAACGCGGCGCCAATGTCAGCGAGCAGGATATTCGCGGTAAGATCGAAGAATTTAACGGTGAGGCCCACAAACAAATCGTCGGGGAATAACACCCCCTCGGGAGCGTTAATGGATAGCAATCCAGCGACACCAAATGTCATAACAAGTGATAGCAAGGCTAGTACGCTTATCGATGCTGTCGCCGATTGGCTCATGGCAGAGGCGCTTGGCAAAACGGATGTTGAACATCTGCTTGATCAATGTTCCCTACGACTGAACGCTGCCGGCATTCCGGTCTGGCGCTCCGTTGTCGGCTTTCAAATTCTCCACCCGCTCTATAGCGCCTTGACTTTTACCTGGTTTCGCGATTCCGGACTGCAAGAAACGACGCAGCTCCCAACCAGCCGAGAGCCCGGAGATGATTGGTTGAAAAGTCCGCTTTACCATGTCGTCATGAATAAGCTTCCCTTCATCCGCCGCCATCTCACCGGGCCGGAGAAAATTCTGGATTTTGAGATGTTCGATAGTCTCGCAGAACAAGGGGCGACAGATTATTTGGGTTATGCGGTGCAATTTACCGGCGACGATTTTGGTGAAATGGGCCAAAATGGTCTGATTGGCTCCTGGGTGACCGACCGGCCTGGAGGTTTCACCGATGGCGATATCCAGTCTCTATTCCGTATTCAACAGCGCCTCGCCGTGGCCTGCAAAATGGTCATCAAAGAGCAAATTACCGAAAATGTGTTATCGGCCTATCTTGGCCCCGATGCGGGCCGCCAGGTGCTCAACGGTCAAATAAGCTTGGGCGATGGCGAAACCACCCACGCTGTGATCTGGTTTAGTGATCTGAGAAACTCCTCTGGCCTCGCCGACTCGCTCACGCCGGAAGAATTTATCTCCCTCATCAATGAATATTTCCAATGCATGGCGGGGGCTGTTTTGGCAAACGGCGGCGAAGTGCTTCGCTTCATTGGTGATGCTGTCCTCGCAATTTTCCCGATCCGCGATGGCCATGACAATGAGGCCCAGGCTTGCGCGACCGCTCTGGCCGCTGCCCATGAAGCGGTCGAGCGCATGAGCACACTTAATGAAAAGCGAAATGCGGAAAATAAAGATCCGCTCGGTTTTGGCATTGGCCTCCATGTCGGCGATGTGATGTATGGCAATATCGGTGTGCCGGAGCGGGTTGAGTTTTCGGTGGTAGGCCCAGCGGCTAATGAGGCCGCCCGGATCGAGACTTTAACCAAAACGCTTGGCCATCAGGTCATTTTCAGCGACCATTTTACAAAAGCCGTCGAAGAAGATTGGCAAAGTCTTGGCAAACATGAATTGCGCGGTGTTGGTGATCCGATGGAAGTTTTTTATTTAAAAGATTTGGGAACATAATAAATGAGCTTAACCGAAGATATATTGCATTTCTGGTTTGAAGATTTGGATCTCACCCGAGAGCGCGAGAAAAGACAAATCTGGTTCAAATCAACGCCGGAATTTGATCAGGCCATTCATGATAATTTTACCGCGGCTTATGCAGATGCGGCGGCTGGCAATCTCGATGATATGAAAGAGACCCGCGAAGGCTGCCTTGCGTTGATCCTCATACTCGATCAATTTTCAAGAAATCTGTTTCGCAATAGTCCAAAAGCCTTCGCCGCCGATGCCAAAGCCCGCGAATTTGCTCGCCATGCGCTCGATCAAGGCTATGACCAGGATGTTGATGGTTTCGTCAAAACGTTTTTCTATCTCCCGTTTGAGCACAGCGAAGAATTAGCCGATCAGGAACTGAGCGTAAAACTCTTCTCCCCCATTGGCAGCGAGGACACCAGCAAAGCCGCTCAAGGCCATTACGACGCCATCGCCCAATTCGGCCGCTTCCCCCACCGCAATCAGGTTATGGGCCGCGAAAACACACCAGAAGAAGAAGAATACCTCAAAACCCCTCCAAGCTGGGGCAAAACAGCCGCCGAGATGGAAGAGATTGAGAAGACGAAGGGTTAGCTTCGGCCAAAAACCCGTTTGAAGATGACGTCGACATTTTTGGTGTGATAGGTGATGTCGAATAGATCTTCCAACTCGGCTGCGCTGATTTTGGCGGTGACGTCGCTATCAGCTTTAAGCTCGGTTAGGAAATCAGCGCCTTCTTCCCAGACTTTCATGGCATTGCGTTGGACGTAGAGATAGGAGTCTTCGCGGCTGATGCCGGCTTGGGTGAGCCCCAGCAATACGCGCTGGGAAAAGATCAGACCGCCCAGTTGATCGAGGTTTTTTTGCATATCTTCGGGGTAGACCAGGAGTTTTTCCATCACGCCGGCCAGACGGTTCAAAGCAAAATCGAGCGTTACCGTCGCGTCCGGGCCGATCATACGCTCGACCGAGGAATGCGAGATATCGCGCTCATGCCAAAGGGCGACGTTTTCATGCGCCGGAATGACAGCTGCTCGGACAATGCGGGCAAGGCCGGTGAGATTTTCAGTCAGCACCGGATTGCGTTTGTGTGGCATCGCCGATGAGCCTTTTTGGCCTTTCGAGAAAAATTCTTCGACTTCGCGAACCTCTGTCCGTTGCATGTGGCGAATTTCGGTGGCAAGGCGCTCGACCGAACTTGCGATCACACCCAGGACCGAGAAATACATCGCATGGCGATCTCGGGGAATGACTTGTGTGGAAACGGTTTCAACCTCAAGCCCCATGGCTTTAGCGACATGTTCTTCGACGCTCGGGTCAATATTGGCAAAAGTGCCGACCGCACCCGAAATTGCGCACGTTGCAATTTCTTTTCGGGCCGCTAGCAGGCGCTCTTTATTGCGGGCAAATTCAGCATAGAAGGTTGCGAGCTTCACCCCAAAGGTCGTTGGCTCGGCGTGGATGCCGTGGCTGCGGCCCATGGTCGGTGTCATTTTAAATTCAAACGCGCGGGTTTCCAGCGCTGCCAACAAACGGTCCATATCGGCGAGCAGAATGTCGGTGGCTTGAGTAAGTTGCACCGCCAAGCAGGTATCCAGCACGTCAGAAGATGTCATGCCTTGATGGACAAAGCGCGCTTCATCGCCAACATGTTCGGCCAAATTGGTCAGAAAAGCGATAACGTCGTGCTTGGTCTCACGCTCAATTTCGTCAATGCGATCAACTTCAAAAGCGCCGCGATCCCACACCGCCTTGGCGGCCTCTTTCGGGATGACACCCAGTTCAGCTTGGGCATCACAGGCATGCGCCTCGATCTCAAACCAAATGCGAAATTTATTTTCCGGCTCCCAAATGGCAACCATTTCCGGACGACTGTAACGCGGAATCATAGCAGTTCTCTTTTTGACTAAAATTTATAACGGTGTGCGGATGTCGGTATATCAGGTGTCGTCCGGTTTTTGAAGACACTTGCCAAAAAATTATACTTTCGGCCAAATCAGCTTCGAAATACCGATCCAGGCAAAGGACAGCAGCTGGAGCGACAAAATCGCGGCAAAAGCGACTTGATAGCCAAGCGGCGAGAAATGCCCGTCACTTACCTGCGGCCATTGATTGATAATCACACCAATCCCCCATTGACCACAAAAAGCCGTAATAAAGACCAGCAAATTGGCCGTGGTGTAGACGCGGCCTGACAAATGTGATGAGAAATTCTGCACCAAACCGGCATAAGAGAGCGAGCCGGCGGTACCAAAAAATCCAAATAGAATCATCATCGGCACGATCATGGATGTCGGCTCTAAAATGAGCGTGACTTGTACCAGGCAAAAAATAGCGATACCGGCCATCGAGACCTTTATCGGTGCAATACCAAGCCGCCCCAACCGCTCGCCGATCGCCCCCCAAGACAGAAATCCAACCGCCAGGGCAGATGCCATAATCAACAAGTTGTTTGCTGTTTCCGCCCGCGACAAACCTCCAACATCGCTCAACCAAGGGCCCATCCACAGGCTTTGGATCGATAGCATTGAACCTTGTGAGGTTACGGCAATTGGCACATAGCGCAGGAATTTTGGATCCTTAATAACCTCGATGAGGCCCGCTATCTGGTCCTTCAATGTTGCATCACCGGGCTGCTTTTTTTCTGGCGGACGCTCAGGAACGACAAAATAAACCATAAGGCCAGCCAACATCGTCAAACCGGCCAAGACAAAGAAAATACCTCGCCAGTCAGTCACTTGGAGCGCGAATTCAATCGGCGCCGTTGCCGTCAAAGCGCCCAATCCTCCAAATGTCATAATTGTTCCATTGGCGAGCGCGATGCGTTCTTTGGGGAACCAATCGACAAAGGCTTTGAACGAAGCCATCAGGCAAGCTGAAACACCAAACCCAATTAGGGCGCGCCCGATTACCAAATTCACCAGCGAGTCAGACAGCGCAAATATAACCGCGCCCAAGGTCGCAAATATCAACAGGCTGGCCTCTACCTTACGCGGTCCAACCCGATCCAAAATAATTCCAAGTGGAATTTGCGCGGAGGCAAAAGCGATAAAATAGGCGCTGCTCAACAGCCCAAGACTGGCGGCATCAACGCCAATATCACGAATTAGATCAGGCGAAATAACCGCGCTTACCGAACGATAGAGATAAGACAGGTAAAACCCGAAGGCAAAAGGCAAAAATACACGAAGGGTTTTTGAAATTGTCATAATTAAATCTGCTGGGGCTCAATTGCCAAAACAATATTACGTAACCACTTGAGGGGCTGGCCAAGCACGTTACAACTGGTTCTAATTTACTGGGATTTATCCGGAGATAAAGGCAATATTGTTTTTGCCGGCTGCCTTTACGTCATACATCGCGCTATCGGCATTTTTCAAGAGCGCCTCGGTGGTTTCACCATCATCCGGATAGACAGCAATTCCGATACTGCCGCCTATATTGGCTTCATCGCCCCGGCCAAGATCAAACGTCGCGCCAAGTGCATCGAGAATTTTGCGGGCCAATTTTTCGATGATAACCCGATCCCCAAGATCCAACAGGGCAACGACAAATTCATCACCGCCAATCCTGGCCGCCAAATCATTTTTGCGAATTGAAGAAACCAAGCGTTCGGAAACCTGGCACAGCAATTTATCACCCGCTTCATGGCCAAGTCCGTCATTCACCGCTTTAAAACCATCGAGGTCTATAAACATGACGGCGAAAGACGTTTCCGCTTTCATGGCACGGTCTTTCTCAACGGATAATTCCTCAATCAACCGCACGCGATTGGGCAGGCCGGTAAGCGAATCATGCGTCGCCATATGGCGCAGCGTATCTTCAGCATCCCGGCGCCGTACAACCTCTTCGCTCAGCTCACGCGTACGGTTTTCAACGCGTTGCTCCAATTCTTGATTGGTCTGATGAAGCGTCATCACAGCACGGCGATGTTCGGAGATATCGCGCACTTCGATCATATAACTTTCGGCGTCGAGGCCCATCGAGCGCGTCACCATGACATGAACGTCGATCGCCTCACCATTAAGTTTTGCTAGTTTGGCCGGAAACAAGCTTTCCTCAGCGCTAAGCTCGCCAAGCGCCTCACCAAATATTTGTTTGTAATCTTCGTGAAAAATCTCGGGCAATTTTTTACCAATGACCTCAGTCCAATTTTCGGCTGAAAGCAACTCCAACCCCGTCTTATTGATGAACGTGATCTCTCCATTTTCGCAGGAGCAGACGAGATCAAGGGCGTTGTCAACGAGGTTCCTGAAACGAGCTTCGCTGTTTTTTATATCTTCCAGCAAGCGAATACGCTGAGTAATATTTTGTGCCGTCAAAACGACAGTGCCATTTCCTAGTTCACGTGCCCATTGCGCTGTAACGTTAACACTAATAACGGAACCATCTGCGGCATTTAGACGGGCCGGAAAAGGGTCGGTCTCTTCCAATATTAAATCGATAAAGTTTTCTGATAAATCAGCGAATTCAGCGACCAGGAATTTGGCAAAATACTCATCGCTCGCAGCGTTCGAGCCGGTTAGTTTGAGCATTTTCTCACCCACGTCATTCATCCAGAGAATTTTTCCATCCTGACACAGGCAGGCGAGGTCGGGATAAAAATCGAGGACATGGTGGACGTTGGACTCACTAAATCGCAAGCCCAGGCGACGTCGGTCATCCAAATTGCCGTTATTGCCGGTTTTTATCGGGGTAATATTTGATTTGGCTTGCACTATGTTAAGTCACTTCGCGTATTGTGATCAGTCAGTGTATTAAATTGGCATTAGAAGCATAAATACTATTGGTGATTTCCCTAGGCCTTAAAATTAATGGCTCAATAGAATAAAATTTTAACTTTATCCAATCAATGAGTCACACGATATTGTTACAACAAACCCATGCTTTTGAAACTTGACGTCCCATTGCGGCTGACGATGACATGATCATGGAGCATAATACCAAGCTTGCTGCTAGCTTCCTGAACCTGCTTGGTCACGGCAATATCGCCTTTAGACGGGCTCGCATCGCCGCTCGGATGATTATGCGCCATGATGATCGCCGTCGCCCCGAGTTCCAAGGCTCGGCTGACGACTTCTCGAGGATATACCGGTGTGTGGTCAACCGTTCCTATTTGCTGCACTTCATCGGCAATCAGGAGGTTTTTACGATTGAGAAAAAAGATGCGGAATTGTTCTTTTTTCTCATGCCCCATGGCTTGGCGGCAATAATCCAGCAACGCCTGCCAGGAGCTTAGAACCGGCCGGCCAATTAACTCATCCTGAGACAGGCGCAGGGCAGCGTCACGCACGGTTTTCAATGCGGCAACCGCGACCACACCGACGCCGGCCACTTTCTCTAATTCCTTAGCATCTGCCGAAATAACGCCCGCATAGCTGCCAAATTTCCGCAATAATTTCTTGGCAGTTGGTTTCATATCGCCGCGTGGCTGGGCCATAAACAGCACCATTTCCAAAATTTCATAATCCGAAAGGGCAGACGCACCGGCTTTTAGAAATCGATCTCTTAACCGCTTGCGGTGACCCACATTAAGAGATTTTTCAAGTTTTGAGTCGGGCATAATTCCTCCACTTTCCCCCATAAAATATATACGCATATATTGTTATGAAGGGATCAGAGGGGGTTTTTAACGCTTTGAGAAAAAATTTATAGGTCGTAAGGCGGCTTATCGCGTCCAAGCTGAGACAGGGTGAATATTTCACAGCCATCTGATGTGACACCAATTGAATGCTCAAACTGCGCCGACAAAGAGTGATCTTTGGTTACGGCCGTCCAACCATCTTTTAGAATTCTCACTTCGGCACCGCCGATATTGACCATCGGTTCGATCGTGAAGAACATGCCTTCACGCAAAACAGCCCCTTCTCCAGGATTACCAAAATGCAAAATATTTGGCGCGTCGTGAAAGACCCGGCCCAAGCCATGACCACAGAAATCCCTCACGATCGAGTAGCGAAACGGCGTTACATAAGATTGAATGGCATGGCCGATATCGCCAACTGTGGCACCAGGTTTTACGACCTCAATGCCTTTCATCAGCGATTCATAGGTGACATCAATCAGGCGCTTGGCTTTGACACCAACATCGCCAACATAAAACATCCGGCTTGTATCGCCGTGCCAGCCATCAACGATCGGCGTGACATCAATATTTACCACATCGCCATTGTTGAGGATTTTATCACCAGGGATACCGTGACAAACCACATGATTTACCGACGTGCAGACGGATTTAGGATAGCCGCGATAATTTAGCGGCGCAGAAATTCCGCCATGATCGGCGATAAACTCCGCACAATGGCGATCAAGGTCATCCGTCTTCACACCCGGCACAACATATTCAGCGATAAAATCGAGCGTCTCGGCGGCCAAACGACCGGCTTTCCGCATCGCTGCAAAATCTGCCTCGGTGTGAATTTTTATTGATCTTGATTCCGCGTCCAAGCTACATGGCTCCTAAATAAATATAAAAATGACCGTTTAAGACGTAATTTTTAACTTACGCGCTATGTTTATTGCTTCTGGTGAGACACTGCAACCATAACATAAAGTCTCGACACCAGCCAATTTCGCTGCCTTTAAACCCGCTGCATAAGCCGGGTCGATATCGGCGGCGACACTAAATTCGTTACAATCCTCTCTTTGGACCAAATATAACATCACGGCCCGCTTACCCTCAGCAACTTGATCGGATAATTCCTGCAAATGCTTGGTCCCGCGAGCGGTCACAGAATCTGGGAATTCCGCCAGATTATCGCCTTTTTCCGGGCGAGACATCGTCACGCTTTTAATCTCTACATAACAGATGGGTACGTTTTCACCCTCAAGCAATATATCGATGCGAGAATTTTTGCCGTACTTCACTTCCGGGCGCAAACTATCATAGCCCACCAGCTCCGGTATCAGACCATCCTCGATCGCCTCTTGGACGATTTTATTGGGCAACGCTGTATTTAGTCCCACCAAAGAGCCGCCGATATTGATCATCTCCCAGGTGTATTTTAATTTACGCGCTGGGTTGCGGGCGGGCGACAACCAAACCTCGGCACCCTCCTCCAGCAGGCTCAACATTGAGCCCGGATTGGCGCAATGAGCGACAACGACTTCACCGCTTTCAAGTTCAACATCTGTGAGGAACCTTTTATAACGTTTGATCAATCGGCCTTGGATTAAAGGGTCTGGAAAATTCATCTAAAAATCACGCGCTTTCATCATCAGATTTCAACACATCGGCCAAACTGATTTGGCCCGACCCCCGCGTCGATGGTTGCTGCTGATCGGGAGCAGGTGCCCAGGCGGTTAGCGTAATCACCTCAAAAGTTGCAGGCACCCGGCCATCGTCATCGCCAAATATATCCTGATAAATCTCACAAGCGCGAAACAAAACATCCCTGCGGGTGAAGGTCTTTGCTCTGCTATGGGTTGCCATCTGCTCACCCATGCCGCGGAGGTCGTGCATCAATTTCAAGGGATTTTCATAAGAAACCGCCAGCACTTCGGTATCGGCAACCGGCAGAGCAAAACCGGCCCGCTGCAAAAGCGCCCCCCCGTCACGGACATCAGCAAATGGCGAGACCCGGGGTCCGGCACCGCCGACAATTTCACTTTCAGCCGTAATGAGGGATTGCCGAAGCTCCTTTAACGTCTCGCCGCCAAAAAGTGTCGCTAAAAACAGGCCATCCGGTTTTAGGGCCCGGCGTATTTGAATAAGCGCGCCCGGTAAATCGTTGACCCAATGCAGGGATAACGATGAAATCGCAAGATCCAGCTGCGCGTCACCAATTGGTAAAAACTCTTCATCGGCAACAATTCTTAAACCCGCGGTCTGGCGCGCCATGGGCTCAGAAAGGTCACATTGATAGAGCTGCTCAATGCCACCCCGGCCTTGGAGCAGCCGAGAAATCTGGCCTGTATGACAACCAACATCTAGCGCCACCGGGAAGTTGCGGCGTATATCACTCAACCGATCGACCAGCTGATCGGCAACTTCGCATAAGAGAAACTCAAACTCGCTCAAGCTGGAAGCCGCGCGATTCCGATGCTGTTTTACCGATCTGCGGTCAAAAATTTCTGCTTCATTGGCAGAGGAGTCTCGAATATTTTCTTGAATTTTTCTCGGCATTTTTGATATATGCCACAAAAAACCGCCTCTCCCAACGCCATAGTCATACTGACCTAAAATTAGTCAGGATTATGAGCCATGGAAGCAGCCGCCCTATCCGCCTTTAAAACACGCTTTTTGGATATTTTGTTTCCGCCGCAATGTCTGAAATGCGCAAGCCTGGTCGCCGAAACTGGCACGCTATGCGCAACCTGCTGGCTGAAGATATCCTTTATCGATGGTGCCTGTTGCGAGGCTTGCGGCCTGCCGTTTGAATATGATCTTGGGCCGGCGGCGTTATGTGGTGCGTGTAGCCAGGACCGGCCACTATTCAGCCGGGCCCGCTCTGCCATGATTTATAATGCGGCCAGTCGGGATATTATTCTCGCCTTCAAACATGGTGACAAAACCCATGCCGTGGCGGCTTATGGAAAATGGTTGTTTCGCGCCGGCTCGAAGATGTCCCCCGAGATTGATGTAATCGTTCCGGTACCCTTGCATTGGTCCCGGCTGTTTCATCGCCGCTACAACCAAGCTGCTTTATTGGCGATCGAATTTAGCAAACTCTCAGGCATCCCTGCCCGCACGAACATCTTGCGTCGGCACAAAAAGACGGCCTCGCAAGGGCATAAGACGGTGCGCGCCCGTCACACCAATCTGCGCGGAGCATTTTCTGTGCCGAGCCGGGCCAAGGCCGGGATTAAGGACAAAAAAATCCTCTTGATTGATGATGTGCTCACCACCGGCGCAACGGCTCAGGCCTGCACAAAAATACTCCTTCAAGCAGGGGTCAAAAATGTTGATGTATTAACTCTCGCCCGCGTGGTGCGCACAGAAATAGCCACACCCGCCCAGAGCGATGACGACGCACTGACATAAAATTGACTGGATAAATTGGCTGTAAGGATTATATATCTCTCTCCAACATAAAGTATCTCGTAAAAATTAAGGAACCATCGTGGCCAAAGTCGAAATATACACATCACCCTTTTGCGGTTTTTGTTATCGCGCCAAAGGATTACTCGAAGACAAAGGTGTCGAGTTCAACGAAATCGATATTACTTTCCATCCGAGCAAACGCGGTGAAATGCTGGACCGTGCCAACGGTCAACGGACCGTGCCGCAAATTTTTGTCGACAACACCCATGTCGGTGGCTGTGATGAACTTTATGCCTTGGAGTCAAGGGGTGAATTAGACGGCCTGCTGGGCTAAGATCGCGACATCGTTTCAGCCAATTTAAATTGAGAACATAATGTCGACTTTTACTGCTGCCTGTATTCAAAATAACGCCCAAAACAATATTGCCGACAATCTCCCGATTGTCCGTGATCTGATCAGGGAGGCGGTGAGCCTAAAAGCTGATTTCATCGCGCTGCCGGAATGCGTTAGCCTGATGGAGCCCGACAATGAAGCGCTTCGGGCCAAAGTCCCGGAGGAAAAAGATCACCCCTTCATCCCGATGTATGAAGAAGAAGCCAAAGCCTCCGGCGCCTGGATATTGGGTGGCACCTTGGCGGTTCGGGTGGGTGATGGGCGGATTGCCAACCGGCTTTATCTCTTCAATCCTACGGGTCAAATCGCGGCAACCTATGACAAAATCCACATGTTTGATGTCGATCTCGGCGCCGGCGTATCTTACAAAGAATCCGCAACCTACGCGCCGGGCAATCAAGCCGTTGTGACACCTTTGCCCTGGGGCAATCTTGGCATGTCCATTTGTTACGACATCCGCTTTGCCTATCTCTACCGTGCCTTAGCGCAAGCAGGCGCCAACATATTATGCGCACCGGCGGCTTTCACCAAGATCACCGGCGAAGCCCATTGGCACATCTTGCAGCGCGCTCGCGCCATTGAAACCGGCAGCTTTGTCATCTCACCAGGTCTCTGTGGCTCTCACGCTGAAGGCAAAGAAACCTTCGGCCACTCAGTCATCATCGATCCCTGGGGAGAAGTCCTCGCCGATGGCGGCCCCGATGTCGGTGTCATCACAGCTGAAATTGACATGACCAAAGTCACCGAAACCCGGGGCAAAGTTCCCGCCCTCACCCATGACCGCGACTTTGAAATCGCTGCCGCCGAAATCGCTGCTGGAAAAGCCGCAGAATAGTTTTCAGAATAATTAACAGACTGGCAGATATTAAGCTTTTACGGCGCAGATCTTTTGTATCATCGCCGGCGAAGGGCGTTCCTCAAAGCCTTGCTCGAAGGCCTGGACGCTCAATTCTGCACCGAAAACTTCTTTAAGCTCGTTTTCTTGCAACAAGAAATCAGGATTGCGGGGGCGGCCATAGGCTTCGTTGCCTTGCATGAAGGTCTGGTAGATTAAGACACCGCCGGGTGCCAGCGCCGTTACCAATTCGTCAAATACCGGACGGTAGAGATAGTTTACGACAATGATGCCGGAGAATTGTCGCCCTTTGAGCGGAAAAACCCTCCCGTCTTCCAGGTCAGCCGCGACAATTTCGAGATTGGGCGAGCCAGCAATATCGTCGAGCCCACTAACATCTTTATCCAGGGCGACGACCGAAAAACCTTCCTCCAGCAACAAACGCGTATGCCGTCCACGACCACAAGCGAGGTCGAGCACTACTCCACCAGTTGGCACCAGGGGCAATTTTTTTTGCACCCAATTGGCCGGAATGGGTTGAGATATTGAAGATTGCTGCATATTTTCCAATTATTAATAGATTCGTGTAAAATTTGCCAAAAGCTTGGCAATCGTCCTAAACTGATATAAGTCTCCCCAACTTCAATAGCGAGACTTCGATAGCGAGACTTCGATAGCGAGTATGAGTATACACTAGGGTAATTCAATGATTCTCTACGACCTCAGATGTTCACAAGGCCACCAGTTTGAAGCCTGGTTCAAAGACAGCGGCACCTATGACAAACAAGCCAAGCGCGGCGATGTTGAATGTCCCGTTTGTTCCGATACGGCTGTTGAAAAAGCGATCATGGCCCCCCGGCTGTCGTCCTCGACCCGCAAAAAGGGCTTGGAACATGATGTTCCGAGCGGTCGCGATCTGGCAGGTAAAAAGCAGGGCGAAAACAGAGCTTCCGAAGTTGCCCGTGAGATCTTGGATGCCGTCGGCAAAGTTCAAAAACATGTCGAGGAAAACTGCGAAGATGTCGGCGAAAATTTTGCCGATGAAGCCCGCGCCATTCATTACGGCGAAGCTGAAGAGCGGGGTATCTATGGTGAAGCCACGATGACTGAAGTTGAAGATCTCGCCGAAGAAGATATTCCGGTTAGCCGCATACCGTGGAAAAAGCGCAAATCTTCTTGACCAAAATTATTTTGGCTTCACTGTAACTTCATTGGGGTTTTTGGGCTGAAATAAAATAATTCACATCAAGATTTTTAGAAAATTCCCAATTTCCATTTAACGGGTTAAGCCGCATACCGGTTAGATCGGTTATTTCCAGCCCACTGTCCCGCAAATAATGGCCAAATTCTGAGGGTTTTACAAATTTACGCCAGTCATGAGTTCCAGCCGGTACCCAGCGTAATAGATATTCCGCCGCCACTTTGGCCAAGGCCAGTGATTTGACCGTCCGGTTCAACGTGCCGCCAACCATAAGGCCGCCGGGTTTAAGCAATGACGCGCAAGCCGTCATAAAAGCGGTCACATCGGCGACATGCTCAATCACTTCCAGATTGACCAAGACGTCGAAAGTCACTCCCGCTTGGGCCAATTCTTCAGGCAATTTATTTTGATACGTGATATCGAGCCCCATCAGATTTGCATGAAGTTGAGCAATCTCGATACTTTCTGGCGTCGCATCAATACCTGTTACCTCTGCACCCAGCCGAGCTAAAGGTTCACAAATCAAGCCACCCCCGCAGCCGACATCAATCACCGACAGCCCGTCCAGCGAGTTGATCTGCGTCTTATCCCGGTCGAAATACTGGCAGATCTGATCGCGTAGATAGGTCATGCGCAGCGGGTTTATCTGATGCAGCGATTTAAAATCGCCCGCCGGATCCCACCATTCCTCTGCCAATTGCGCAAAATGATCGACCTCTTTAACCGAGGCTGTGCTGTCCGATCCTAAATTTTCTGCCATAGATGTCATGAAACTGTCATAGCGTAAAACCCAGCAAAAAACACTACATCTCTTGCAAAATGACCCCCGGACAGAGTATGTATACGCCAATCGAGCTGACGAGCCCCCGAAAAAACACCAGAACTGGTGGTTTATTGAGGTTAATCAGTCGGTTACACGACTATTATAGCCAGGCATCAAAGCCGGGAGGATGGCCAGCAAGCCGCCTGAATGATTTCCCCGGGCAATCGTTATGGTATGAGTTAAAATGGCACGAATTGTACAAAAATTCGGCGGCACGTCCGTCGCGGACATAGAGCGTATTAAAAACGCGGCGCTGCGCGCCAAATCCGAGCATGATGCCGGCAATGAAGTTGTCGTCGTCGTTTCGGCAATGTCTGGCGTGACCAATCAACTGGTGGCGTATGTCGATCAGATGGGCGGCCTGTTTGATGCCCGCGAATATGACGTTGTCGTCGCGTCGGGCGAACAGTCTAATGCTGGGCTCATGGCGCTAGCGCTTCAAGCCTTAGGCATTCAGGCACGTTCTTGGCTAGGATGGCAAATCGCGATTGAGACGGATGATGTGCACGGCAAAGCCCGCATCACCGGGATTGAAACCGCCGAGCTTGAAAAACGTTTGGCCGATGGCGAAATCGCTGTTGTGCCTGGCTTCCAAGGCATTAGCCCAGCCAATCGGGTGACCACGCTTGGCCGGGGTGGTTCGGATCTAACGGCGGTGGCTTTGGCCGGTGCGCTTAAAGCAGATCGCTGCGACATTTATACCGATGTTGATGGCATCTATACGACCGATCCCCGGATCGTCAGTAAGGCGCAGAAATTAGATAAAATAACCTATGAAGAAATGCTGGAAATGGCATCGCTTGGCTCGAAGGTCTTGCAGACCCGCTCGGTTGAGCTTGCCATGAACCACAAAGTTCGGGTGCAGGTGCGCTCCAGCTTTGAGGACAGTCCCGGCACAATTGTCGTAAGCGAGGATGAAATCGTGGAACAGCAAGTTGTAAGTGGCATATCGCAAAGTACAGACGAAGCAAAAATCACATTGCTTAAAGTCGCTGACCAGCCCGGTGTGGCTGCGGCTATTTTTGGCCCGCTCGCCGATGCAGCGGTCAATGTCGATATGATCGTGCAGAACATCTCAGAAGACGGTAACACCACCGACCTTACCTTTACGGTCGGTATGGCCGATTTGGAAAAAGCGGTGGCTGTCTTGGAAAAGAACCAAGCCGAAATCGGCGTCGGTGAAATAGTGGCGGATTCTGACGTCGTGAAAATATCCGTTGTCGGCGTCGGCATGCGCTCTCATGCGGGTGTTGCCCAGAAAATGTTCATGACGCTCGCTGAAAAAGGCATCAACATCAAAGTGATCTCAACGTCTGAGATTAAAGTGAGTGTTCTGGTCGCCGAAGAATATGGCGAATTGGCCATCCGCGCCCTGCATACAGCTTACGGATTGGATGCTGACTAATTTGAGCGGTGGGGATTCCGGCTTAACGTTATAAAAAGCCAAACCGAACGGAGCCTAATTTGATGGTACGCATACCGACCATGACGGGATCGAGGCGCCTGCTGGCGCGCCTCCGCGATGTTATGGCGGGGGCCGGTACCAGCCAGGAACGCCTCGACCAAATTGTCTCCATCATCGCCTCTGACTTTGTCGCTGAAGTGTGTTCGGTCTATGTGCTTCGCGCCGGCGAAGTGTTGGAATTGTTTGCTGCGACCGGCTTAGCCTCGGAAGCGATCCATAACACCCGCCTCAGCATCGGTGAAGGCCTGATTGGCCGCATTGCTGTTCAAGCCAGACCACTCGCTTTAGCCGATGCGCAAAGCCATCCGGATTATGCCTATCGTCCAGAAACTGGTGAGGAGATTTTTCAATCCTTGGCCGGCGTGCCGATCCTGAGAGGCGGGCGCGTCACCGGCGTGCTGGCTGTGCAGAACCGGACCGGGCGCGCTTATACCGAAGAAGAGGTCGAGACCTTAGAGACCACCGCCATGGTGATCGCCGAGTTGATCGCCAGCTCTGATCTCTTTAGCCCGGAAGAACTCCACGCGGTTGATGGTGTCACACTATTGTCGATCACCCTGGATGGTGTGCGCCTCAATGGTGGTCTGGCGCTCGGCGAGGCGGTGCGCCATGAAAGACGCATTCAGATTTTAAAGCTGGTTTCGGACGATCCGGTCGCCGAACAACGGCGCCTCGATAACGCGGTCGCCGAAATGCACGGCGCCATTGATGAAATGCTGGAAGCCAAGGATGTTGCCGAAGGCGGTGAGCACCGCGACATTTTAGAGACTTACAAGATGTTTGCCGAGGATGCCGGTTGGCTGGCCCGAATTTCGGAAGCTATTACCAATGGCCTTACCGCCGAAGCCGCCGTCGAGAAGGTTCGCAACGATACCCGGGCGCGCTTTCGAAAGCAGACTGACCGCTATTTGCGCGAACGCCTGCATGATTTTGATGATCTCGCCCATCGCCTGCTGCAGCATTTGGTTGGCATCCAAGAGATTAGTGATGTCACGAATATGCCCGAAAATATTATTTTGTTTGCCCGCAATATGGGGCCGGCGGAATTGCTGGATTATGACCGCACCCATCTCAGAGGTCTGGTGCTGGAAGAAGGTTCTGCGACCACCCATGTCGCCATCGTAGCCCGCGCTTTAGATATACCTGTGGTCGGCCGGGCCGCCGAAGTGCTCGACAAAGTTGAGACCGGCGACACCGTCATTGTCGATGGCGATAACGCTCAGATCCATATCCGTCCAGCTAATGATACCCAGCAAGCCTTTGTCGACACTCTAACGGCGCGCGCGCAAAAAATGGCGACTTATGCCGCTTTACGCGATGTGCCAGCAGAAACCAAAGACGGCATTCAAATAGCCCTTCACATGAACGCTGGTCTGCTGGCAGATATGCAAAATATTCCGGAAACCGGCGCCGATGGTATTGGTCTCTACCGGACCGAGATTCCCTTTATGGACAGCAGTGATTTTCCAGATGTTGATCGCCAAGCCGAGCTTTATGGGCGGGTGATCGAGCAATCCGGCGGCAAACCGGTGGTGTTTCGCACACTCGACGTCGGCGGCGACAAGGGTCTGCCGTATTGGGATACCGGCAATGAGGAAAACCCGGCCATGGGGTGGCGGGCAATCCGCGTGGCGCTCGACAGGCCAGCATTGATGCGCCATCAATTGCGTGCCCTGATCCGGGCAGCGCAGGATCGCGACCTCTCCATTATGTTTCCGATGATCACCGAGATCGCAGAATTTGATGCAGCCAAAAAAATTCTCGATATGGAAATTAAGCGCGCCCTGAAAAAAGGCCGCACGCCAATTAGAAATCTACGCGTTGGCACCATGCTCGAAGTCCCCGCCCTCGCTTTTCAAATGCCGGCGCTTTTAAAGCGCGTCGATTTTATCTCAATCGGCAGCAATGATTTGTTTCAGTTTCTGTTCGCGAGCGATCGCGGCTCACCGCTAATTGCCGATCGCTATGATCCGCTCTCACCTGCTGGTCTGCACTTATTGCAAAGTTTGATCGAACAATGTGACGCCGCCTCGGTCCCAATTAGTCTTTGCGGTGAGATGGCCGGGCGCCCCTTGGATGCCATGGCGCTGATCGGGCTCGGCTTTAGAACGCTCTCGATGGCCCCATCATCAATCGGCCCGGTCAAAACCATGATCCGCAGCCTCACCGCCGGCGATCTCACGCGCTATCTGGAAAGCTTGCAGGACGTCTCTGAACACAGCTTGCGCGAAAAACTCCGCGAGTTTGCACTTGATCATGGCGTGATGATTTAGCCTGAAATTTATAGCGTCTGAAACTCGTCGCCCATCATGACCCAGCTGGGCTGCCAGGGTGCGGCATTATTTTCAAATGGCGTTGCGGCGAGGCCGATCAGCTCGACCGGATTGCCGGGCTTGATATCAACCTCGGTTTCAGCCCAAAGCCTACGGGGTAGCGACGTTGCGGCGTTGAGGGCTTTTTCCAACGAGATGCCGGCCTCGAGAAAAAATTTAATTTCATCAATAACCGCCTGGCCATGCGGCACGCCATAGCTGCCGGAATCGGAGCCAACAACAACCGGCACGCCCATATCAACGGCCATTTTGACGTGCTCAAAGTGGCCGTCGAGAATTTCACGGAGATGGCCAACGCTGGTCTCATCCCAGCCGATATTGTCCGGCTCCGCCCATTGACAATAGACCGGCGAGAAGGTCGGCACCCAGGCGATTTGTTTCTCAGCTAGAACTTCCAAAACATCGCGGGTCATAAAAAAGCCATGCTCAACGGAATCCAACCCCGCCTCAGCGGCAACTTCCAAGCCGGCTAAGCCACTACAATGCGCAAACGTCCGGCGGCCTAATTCATGCGCGGTCTCAACAATGAGTTTGGTTTCTTCGACGTCGAATTGCGGCGCACCTTTAACCGTGCCGGTTTCAAAATCGATGATGCCGGTAAGTAGGACCTTGAGCTCATCACCGGTTTCTAGAATATCATTGATTGCGGTGACGATTTCATCAGAGGTCTCAACTTCGCGTCCCATAAACCCGCCATAGCGTTTGGGCTTGCGGATGCCGATGCCGGGCGAGCGAATTTCTGGTACGAGATCATCCGACTCCGCCATCTCCTGGCGCATCTGATGATTGACCCCCCAGCGATCACCAGCATCGCGAATTAGCGTAATGCCGGTGGCAAGATTGGTTTGAACATTCTGTCTCGCAACGACCGCCATTTCGGCTTTAGAAACCTTCATATAGTTGCTGCGCTTTTTGAGATCCAATTCACCGCCATCCAAAAACAAATGACAATGGGCTTCGACGAGGCCCGGCATAACAAAGCCTGCTTGTTCAACCGGGATGTCTGCATTTTTAAAATCTGGTGGCAACACATCCGGATTGCCGTCCAGAATGCCTTGGATTACACCATCCTCTATAAGAATTTGGTACGGGCCGTTCGCGTGCAGCTCGGTGCCGTCGAAATAACTATTTGTTTGAAGTATTCTACGGGTCATTTGGGCTCAGCTTTTATACATTTTACGAATACGGCGTAGCGCATCGGTGCCATCAAGCGCAATAATTTCTTTGAAATGACCAAATACGGCGTTGTCTTCGGGCAATATTTCATAGGCCCGCCACGGCGTTCCTAAAACCATATCAAAGCCGTTCGGCACCGCCAGGCTTAAATAGGCGTTTTCGAGTTGCAGCTTCATCGGCGCGCCTTCGATTTCTTTTGACGGCAGCTGGACCGATAAATTGGAGAGCCCGCCTGACATGTGGATGCCCTTAAGATCCGGATCCTGATTGATCAAATTTACTGTCTCCAGCGAGGCCCGCATCAATCCTTCGGTATCCGATGACAGAGTGCCGATGGCGGTATCGACAATGAGGTCATCAGTGGTCAGCCCATGATCCTCAGCCAAAAGGGCTTTCACCATGCGCCGTGTGGTCTCCCACATCTCAGCCGACGTTTTGTTTTGCAGGCCAACACCATCTTCAACCCGCTCCGAAGACATCAGAATAATTTTAAACGGCTGGATGCCCAAGAGATCGAGCATGTCCCAGCGCGTCTCACAAATTGAGTTTACGATCGGCTTTTGGCCATTGGCCTTGGCCGGGTCATATTTCTTAAGACAAATTTCCTGCACGGCCACGTTGGGGAAATCGAAAGATAGCGGGATATCAACCACCGCCTGAATGGCATCGATGATCTCGTTCATGAACTCAGGATCGTCTAGCGCGCGGGTGCCGATATTAAGGTTGAGATATTTGGCACCGGCATCTGCTTGTTTTTTAGCAAGCTCCGCGATCGCCGGAACGTCCGAGTTATCAAACATTGCTTTGGTGCTTTGGAAGCCCGGATTGATCCGCTCGCCAATAATAGAAAGTCCTGGAATAGCCATTTTGTTTGGTCCTCTTACTACGCCACCGATTTTATCGGGCGTTGTTTTGCAAAATTAATCCGGCTGCCAAACACCTTCATGAAGGCGGTGTCGCTGGCGAGCTCAATATAGTTTGACCGCCTGGCAATATCTTTAGCGGCTTGACGTTGTTCATTAGACAGCAGGGCAAACTTCGCGCCGTCACCGGCAGCATTACCGACTTGGGCGAAACGATTATAGGGAAGATCCGGCAACAGGCCGATGGCAAGCGCGGAATCAATATCAATGTAGCTGCCAAAAGCGCCGGCAATAATCACTTGCGCCAGATCGCGCTCAGCATAGCCGGTATGTTGCAGCAATAGATCGGTCGCTGCCCGAATGGCCGCCTTGGCGAGTTGGACAGCGCGGAGATCATCTTGCGAGAAAGAAATTTCCTGTCCGCCGGTTTGTTCTTCATCGGCGAGGACGAATATGAGGTTTTTGCCGATCGCTTTCACCCGCGGGTGATCTTTTTGCAGACGGCCACGCTCATTACAGACCCCGGCCAAATGCAATTGCGCCACCACATCCATAACGCCCGAGCCGCAAATACCAACCGCCGTCTCATCGCCAATGGTTTGAATTTGAACATCACCGCCTTTTATGCGGACGGCCTCAATTGCCCCCGCCGCAGCCCGCATTCCGAAACTGATATTACCGCCTTCAAAGGCCGGTCCTGAGGGGCAGGAGACCGAGCTGATCTCATCGCCAACCACCAGCGAGAGCTCGGTATTGGTGCCGATATCCATAATAATAACGGGCCGGGTTTCATGAAACTCTGACGCCAGCAGAGACGCCACATGATCACCGCCGACAAAGCCGGCAATATTGGGCAACAGATGAACATGGCCACCCTCGGCAACATTAATGTTGAGATCGCGGGCTTTGAGATCTAAAGAATCGCTATAGGCAGAGATGAAAGGTGACATCGCCAATTGGGTAACCGGCAGGCCGAGCAGCAAATGATGCATCATGGTATTGCCGGCAATCGTGATCTCGACAATATCTTTGGCCGTCGCGCCGACCGCTTCGCAGAGGTCATCCGCCAATTGATTGAGCGCCTCGACGGCGAGCTCCTGCAGAATTTCCGCCGTCTCCGGATTGCGCCGGATGTGCGAAGCGTAAGTAATAAGATCCGCACCATAAGCGGTTTGCGGATTTTCCATACCTTCCGCCGCCAAGGTCTCGCCGGTCATCATATCAACCAGAAAGCCCGACATATTGGTCGTGCCGAGATCGACAGCCATGCCGAACACGCGGCACTCTTTTGAGCCGGCAGCGATAACCTCACCGTCTTTACTGGCGATCCAACCTGCCCATTTCCATTTTCTCAAATCAACTGCAAAGCTTTTGAGCAGTGCTGCATCAAAGGTCTCACATGCCTCGGGATGGTCTTTTTCCAAAGCATCGCGGAGCCGCGTTTCATCAGAGCGGCCATCCTCAATACTCGGTTCCTCAAGCTCAAAATGGATGATTTGAACATCCGGCTTAAAGCCAACGAGCTCTGCCGATTTACCCATATTGCCTTCAACTTGAGTACGCACGGGCGCCGCCGTCGAGCGGGCGGGAACAGATATTATACAATCTCCTTCGGGCCGGGTGATGCAAGCCCGCCGCCAGCCTTCGCCAAGACGGCGGTCCGAAAACACGTCGATATCAGCTTGGTTCGCCGCGGCCATCGCACCGCCGGTGATCTGAACCGCGCAAGACATACACGTGCCATGGCCACCGCAGGAGCTTGAAATACGAATGCGGTTGCGCCGGGCTGCCTCCAAGATGGTTTCACTCGGGCTGCAATCGATGACTTCCTGCATCGGCTCGAAGGTAAGTTTAAAAGACATTAAGCAGCAACCTCATTAGAATTTTTTAATTGATCTGCGGAACGAAACCGACAGCGCTCACGGGCTTTGCAGGTTTCACAATCTTCCTTGCGGTCCCAGCGCGGCATGTGTTTGCCAAGACCAAAAACCATCGAGGCGGATTTGGCCGGATAGAGCATACCGGTCTCCAAGACTTTCATAGCAATATCTTCGCCGCCCGCCAGATCGTGAATGACGCGCTGCTGGCTGATATCGAAATCGTCATGGCCGGGATAAATCGGCGAGCTGGCCTGGAGCCCGTGATCCGTAGCGATCTCATCGATGTGAGATAAAACGAAATTGGTAAACTCAAACATCGCAGTTACCGCAACCTCTTCCAGAGCCAGCGCTTTGATCGCTTTTTTTTCTTTAAACAGCTCTGCCACGGTTTTGTCTAAACCGTCACCGATGGTGCCTAAGGCTAAAATCAGTTGCTTGGCATTTTTGAATTTCTTAACCACCGGCGCGGCGTCGTCTAGTTTCTGGCCGTTCTCAAAATTTATCTGATCGACCCCGATCTCGGTTACCGGACAAACAGCATAAGCCAGACGCGGTTCGATAAGGCCTTCGGCAATGGCGAATTCATGCATCGCGATAACTTCACGCTCAAAGCGCGGCTGTAGCGTCCGGCTGCAATTGAGCGCCTGCCAGCGCTCTAAACTTCCAGCATTAAAAAACTCTGGCCAATCGGTAATTACCGGCATTCGCTAAATCCTAATTTGCATATTTATGCACCGATTGAGCCATCGCGACGACGTTCTCGACCTTAGCTTCGTCGGGCAAACCAATAGCACCATCCAAGATAAAGCCGCCGCCTTTGCCGGCGCCCTTAATCAGGCGCTTGCATTCTGCATCGACATCATCCGGCGTGCCGGTAATCAGCATGGAAGAAGACACATTGCCGCGGATGCAGGTGATGTCTCCCAAGACCTCTTTGGCGTGGACCGGATCGGTCTGCTCAAACCAGTAAACCGCCTTGCCTTTTGGAATATCGGCGATGGTTTCCAGCCGCGACGTACAATCGCCCTCCCACAGCACACAGGGGATGAGATCGGCTTCAATTAGTCCCATCAGAACTTTGCGGAGCGGTGGCCAGAAGAACAATTCAAACTGCTCCGGTGACATGAAATTATCGAGACCCCAATGGAGCGGGATGAATATTTGACGGCTGGGATTGTGTTTGCTGGCGACGATCGTATCTTTAACAATCGCATCAGCGACCCGGTCCATACATTCGAGCAATTTATCTTTATTGCGGAACATATCCAGCATCGCCCCTTTGGACCCCCTCAGATAATCGGCAAAATTATCAAATGGCGCTGCCGCAGAGCCACCGATCGACTGGACGAAGCCTTCTTCCGCCATGTCCTTGGCGAAAGCCAGCGCCCCTTTCATCATTTTCCGCATCTCTTTACCGGCGGCGAGTATTTTTTCGAGGCCTTCGATCATATCGTCATCGGCAAAGGCCGTCGGCACGCGGATCATTTTGAAATAATACTGCGCCGGTAAATAAGGCAGCTTGGCAAAAGGCTCGAACGCACCAGCCACGCGCGGCATATATTGACGCAGAAAAAAGTTCGTCGGATCGGCCAAATAGTCATCGTATTCGTTCTTTTTCATATATTCACGGTCGAGAAACTGAAAAGACACATTGGGATCGGTGCCATGGCCTGGCCATTCAAGCTGCTTAAACTCCATCAACTCCAGTGTCGGGCCGACCGATATATAGGTTTGATTGAGCGCATACATATCGGGCTGCAAGAGCTCCAAGGTTTGCCGCATGGCATCATTGAACGCATCATAGTCATACATCGCTTGCTCAAACGTAATGCCCGCCAATGTCGCTGGCCAAAAATGAGAGAAAAGCGAGAGCGGAACTCGATCCGTTTCCTTAAGGTCCATGGCATCTTGCACACGCTGCTCTCGCTCGGCGTAAAGTTCAGTACCTGATTTGCCTGAAATGCTGTCTGAAATAATTTCTGAAGTAATATCGGGCATGATTTGGCTCCTCTTATCTCTCTAATTAGCGTATTTACGGACCGATTGGACCATCGCCAGGACATTTTCAAGCGGCGCCTCATCAGTGAGGCTCGCCGCACCATCCAAAATGAAACCACCGTCCTTGCCGACATATTCAATCAGATCCTTGCAATAGGCATCGACTTCTTCCGGCGTGCCCGTATTTAGCAGAGACGGCAACACGTTACCGCGCAAGCAGACCGTATCGCCCAGCACATCTTTCGCCAGATGCAAATCCGTCCTCTCAAACCAATAGATCGCCTTGCCAGGAGGGATATCGCCAATGAGCTCCAGACGCGTCGAGCAATCCCCTTCCCATAGAATAACCGGAGTCAGTTCTGCCTCAATAAGATCGAGAATGGTTTGGCGTAGGCTTGGCCAATAAAACGTTTTAAATTGCTCCGGCGACATAAAGCCATCGAGCCCCCAATGCAGCGGCATGAAGACATAGGGGCAGCCAACGCGCTTGGCCCCTTCAACAACATTGGTGTTCAGCAATAGGCGCGCTTTGTCGATGGTTTCGAGCAACTTGTCTTTACGGCGGAACATATCCAGCATGCCGCCTTTAGAGCCACGTAGAAAATCGACAATATGATCATAGGGCGCTTTGCAAAAGCCCCCGATTGCCATCGGATAACCTTTACCCATCATCTCTTGAATGAACGCGGTCATTTTGGACATCGAGTCCTCGACCATCTCGCCGGCTTCCATCAAAGTCTTAAGTGACTTTTGCAGCTCCGGATTGGCGAAGGCGCGTAAGCCATAAACGATGTTCCACTCAGACAGTGTTGGGAAGTTTGGAAAATGCTGAAGCCCTTCAAAACCGGTACCAAGCCGAGGCAAATATTTCTGCAAATAGAACGCCGTCGGATCGAAGAGATATTCATCATATTCGTTTGGATCCATCAGCTCCATATCGAGATATTGAAAGCATACATTGTCGTCGGTGCCTCCGCCCGGCCATTCCAACGGCTTATATTCAATTTTTTCCAAAGCAGGGCCATAGGCATAGTTTGCCGCACCAAAGGCGTCGGGCTGTAGTAATTCGATCGCCTTTCGGTTAGACGAGATGCTTTTCTCGACATCATACATGGTGTCTTTGCAGGTGAAGTCGGCTATCTGCGCATTCCAAAAACGCGTTGCATAAATATAAGGAACACGATCGGTTTCCTTTAGCGCCGCCGCATCAGCGACACGCTGGGAGCGCTCGGCAAATAATTCTTCCGGGTTTTGATCTGAATCTAGCGGTGCCATTTAAGCTGCCTCCCCGAGCCATTCTTTACATTGATTGACGGCGCTCATGGCGTTGAGGCCAAAAGAATCCGCACCGGTATAGCCTCGAATTTGCTCATCAACTTGGCCACCACCGATCATGATTTTCACATCGTCGCGAAGACCCGCCTCGGTAATCGCCTCAACGGTCTCTTTCATGGAATCAAATGCCAAGGTCAGAAAGCCGCTTAAGCCCACGACCGTAATAGAGTTTTCCTTGATCGCATCAATAAAGGCTTGCGGCGAGACATCGACACCGAGATCGATAACCTTGAAGCCGTTCACATCGAGCATGAAGGTGACAATATTTTTGCCAATATCGTGCAAATCACCATGAACAGTGCCGATCAGAACGGTACCGCCGGTATCTTCTTTATCCTCTTCATCCGTCGTATCGGAGATCAGTGGCTTCACCATCTCGGACATCTGATCAAGCATTTCGCCAGCCAGGATAAGTTCCGGGACAAAATACTCATTGTCTTCAAAACGCTGACCAACGATATCCATGGCAGCGCGGCAAATTTCCAAAATATCAGTGGGGTCGGCACCTTCGTCGATCAATTCCTGAGTAAGCTCGAGCGCCTCATCTTCTTCCATGTCGGCGATCAGATTGATCAGCTTGTCGTGTTTCTCATTGCTCATTTCTAAACTCCTGTTTCAAACGATTTATTGTCTACGGGAGATCATCAGGCAATGAGCCTGGATAAATCCCCCCCCTAATTTAAGTCGAGCGTCAAAATCACGCCCGGATTAATTTGTTTTACTCAGCTCCTAAATTTCGGCCCAATTTGAGCCTTTTCAATAATTTGAGCGACCCGACGGGGCTGACCGATCGCCATAATATGAACACCGGAGATGGCCGGCATCTCCTTTAATTCTTCAATAAAATCGGCGGCAAATTTCTGACCTTCTGCTAACTCATCTTCGGCTTGGCCAATGCGGTCCAGAACATCATCCGGAATATGAATGCCCGGAATATGATCCCGCATCCAACGACCGCTTTTAGCCGAGCGCAACGGGCCGACACCAACCAGCAAATGAGCCCATTCATCCAGCCCTTCATCGCGGTAACGTTTAACAAAGCTTTGCAAGGCGGCCTGATCGAAACAATACTGCGTTTGTAAATATTGTGCACCGGCGCGCACTTTTTTTGCCACCCGGTTAATTTCAACATCCAAATTACTCGCCGACGGATTAGCTGTTGCTCCCATATAAATATAGGGCGCGCTCTTAAGCTCCCGGCCGGTTAGAAACTTACCTTCATCGCGCAAATGCCTGATGGTCTGAAGCAGCGAGGTTGCATCCAAATCAAATACCGGCTTGCCGTCCGGATGATCTCCGCTGGTGATCGCATCACCTGTCATGCAGGTTATGTTGGTGACACCAAGCGTCGCGGCGCCAAGGACATCAGACTGTATTGCCATTCGGTTGCGGTCGCGGCAGGTCATCTGCATGACCGGCTCGAAACCTTCACGCGCCATTGCCGCACAAACGCTTAAGGATGAAATATGAACATTAGCGCCGGCATTATCGGTGACATTTACGCCATCGGTAATACCAGTTAAGGGCTGTACGGCCTCGATGATGTCTTCTGCTGCTGCCGTATCCGGGGCATTAAATTCAGTTGTGACGGTAAAAGCGCCGGCGTTTAAAATACGCTGTAAGCTGCTCGCGGCGGCAGGCACATCGTCCGATGTTTTAACCGTACTGCCAATCGAGATTTCCGGCCATGCGGGCTGTGAATGATCGGCCTGCAAAGTTGCCGCCCAGGTCGAGCGCCCTTTGGTTAGATGCGATACCGGATGCTGGATTTCGGTAATCGCCTGACTGTTTTTCATCCGCGCCGAGCCGTCCCAGGCATCCAGCCAAACGCAAGTCATGGCGGGCTTAACTTCACAGCCGCCATCTGCCAGCACGCCACCGCAAGGACCGTTGCGCAATGTTTTGGGACAATTCATCGGACAGGAAATACCGGTGAGGCTAAGCACGCATTGGCCGCACATTTGACAGTCGAACATTACCCGCTTGGCCAAATGTTCAGCAGGCCTCAAGGGCACTTCGAGAAAACGGCGTGGAATTAGACGCAGCAGCGGGGAAAGCGCATTGAGCATGACCTCAAAGACTTGCCATACCGCTTCAATGAAGCGGGAATTCCGGACCGACCATCTTCGTACAATCTGCAAGTTTATGGCTCTCCTTGGATCCAAATTTTATACTGGCGGTTCTTTGTTGCCACCATTTTTTACAATACTTTTATTCGGCAGCTACCCCCGGCATACGACCAAGTTCGCGCTGAATGATTTTACGCGCTTCAACACCGCCCGAATCAATTGCAAAATTTACCAGATTTCGGTCGGGGCGTTCGAGAATTCTTTGTTGCTGAGATTCGAGGACCTCTTCATCTTCTGAAAAAACCGCTGCCTGAGCATCCCGAATACGGCCCGTTAGGCCATGATCCGTAATATCGAAATCACGTGCCATGCCCCAGTGATACCATGTCGTTGTTTCCGTCTCCGGCGTCATAAGGTTAAGCACAATACCTGTTATGCCTTGTGACCGGTCACCTTCCG